>ERZ773133.61-NODE-61-length-139580-cov-19.237585_pt1 | contig 139580 bp, 173 predicted proteins | sample MGYA00580861_ERZ773133 | MGnify/ENA primary metagenome ERZ773133 (study PRJEB29015, sample SAMEA2737844) | human gut metagenome | biome: human gut; feature: human-associated habitat; material: faeces | place: China | collected 2012 ...
TAGTTGACCCGAAGCTTGTGGAAGCCAACGGAAAGCGCAAAGAAAAGCTGGAGCTAGTAAAGCAGGTGGAAAACTTAAAGCAACAGCTCGAGGAGACGCGCTCCGTTCCGGTATCGGAGGAGGAAGCCGACGGTGAGGATGTCCCTGCAGTCAAGACCTACGATGTCATCCTGCGCGTCAAGCCGGAAAAGGTCGGACAGATTCACTCCCAGGTCATCGACGGGCAGAAATGTCTGGTCATTCCGATGGACGAAGATGAGCACGCCGCTGTCAACGGTGCCAATACTACCGTATAAGCAAAGAAAATAATCACTTGTGCATATTGTATAGTTGTGGTATAATACACAATGTAAACAAAAATAATAATCAACCTAGAAGGAGCAGATTTCGGTCTGCTCCTTTTTTTACCCTTAAAAAGGGAGAAAGTGAGGGAGTAAGTAAGGCTTATGACGAAGAAAGAATTGCGAGACAAATTATATGAAGGATCACATCTTGAAAATCTTTTCGATTTTTCTGACGGGCAGGAATGTATCATCTACAAAGGCAATTTTGAGGTCTCTGACAAAATTATCTACATTCCGGACATTGATCTGAATCAGATTGATACAGAATGCGCCTTAAGCAATGAGGATATTGAAAATGTTATTCATAACTGCTATACCGGAAACGATTTCGTAGAAGAATGCAGGAGTCATGAAGACTTAGCAAGAGAATTATTTGATTTTGTTGATTGGCAGCATCCAAATATTCAAGATTTGTTAGATGGATATGATAACGAAGAATTTGAGGAAAGATATGGCTTTTCAATGGAAGCGTTAGGGTGAATCAAGAGTTTCAATGGGAGATTGGAGGATACGATTATGATGTACAATTATGATTATTTAAACGAAAAAGCTAAACCATATGGAGGTATAAAGAAAATATTTGATGAACTTTCAGATTATGCTGATGAGTTTATCATTGGATATTTAGAAGCAAGATGCGGGTGCAAAGTTTCAAAAGAAGATGTTATAAAGGAAGCTATGTTTACATCAGTATGGGAAGGATGTGAAATTACCACTCCTTGTAAAGTTAATACTGTAACAAGAGAAATCTTTGATATTGAGAAGGTTGATACTCCAACTGATGATGATGGAAATGAGTTAGAAATTCTTGACAGAGAATATGTTACAGTAGATGGCGTAGAATACTGTGCTGGAAGCGCTTCCTCTGAGACAGAAGGATGGAATCCAGATAAAGATTATTGGTACAAATAAAAGGATGATTTATGGAGGAAAATAAAGATGCTTGTTGGAGATTTAGTTTATAGTGATGATTTTGATTGCAATTGTAATTATGATATTTATGATTGTACAGAAGCCGGAAAGCAATATGGAGATGGAGCAGAATTGATTTTCAGCACAAAAAGAAATGGATTTCGTAAGCCATTAGATCGCATTCTCGATATGAAGATAAAATATATTACAACCCAGGATTCCACTATTGTAATAGAAGCAATGCATTGAACCGATATTAGTCGCTTATGATAAAGACGAGTTCCAAGAAAAATATGGATTTTCTATGGAAATGCTAGGGTAAATCAAAAGAAAAGAATATAAATAACATTGAAACAATGATTCCGAGAATGGAGGAAAAAATTATGACATTAAAGCAAATTGCAGAGAAATATAACTTTAGATACGAAAAGAATTATAAAGTGGATTGGAATAAAAAACGTGATGAAAATAACGCAGATGTTTTTATTCCACTCACAGAAGCACTTCTGGCTAAAAATACAGATGGTGAAGATACTGTATGGATATACAGAATAGATAACTCGGTTTTCTGTTTGGGAAATACAGATAATCTTAATCTTTGGCTGTCAGATACCAGAAAAGACTTAACAGTAGACAAGCTTGTTGAATTTATAAAAGACCTAAATGATTGGTCTGAAAACTACGGTTGGTCAATACCTACAAGGGTTATTATAGACCCTGAAGATTGGCAGGAAATAGCAGGTATTTGTGATGCTTATGAGGACGAAAGATATTGCGAAATATAATAAGAGTATGTGAAAAGCGCCATGATTTAGAGTTGATCTTGGCAGATAGTCATGGTATAATTCACTATGTAAACAAAAAATTATAATCAACCAAAATAGGAACGGACCGCGGTCTGTTCCTATTTTTTTACCCTTGAAAGGGAGAAAGCGAGGCAAATTTATGTTAGAAAACAAGGAGTTTTACCCAACGCCGAAAGCGTTACTTGAGAAGATGACAGAGGATGTGAATTTTCCAATGGTACATTCAGTGCTTGAGCCATCAGCGGGGAAAGGTGATATTGTAAAATACCTTTTGGAAAAGGCAGAGTCATGTTCCAATGTGACCTTGGATATTGATTGCATCGAGAAAGATCCAAATTTACGCCATATTCTGAAAGGGAATGATATGCGTGTTGTTCATGATGATTTTTTGACATATGATACCATGAAAGCATACGATATGATCATTATGAATCCTCCGTTTAGCGAGGGCTGCCTGCATCTTCAAAAAGCAATACGGATGCAGGAAAGATCTGGCGGGGCAATCGTCTGCCTGTTGAACGCAGAAACACTGAAAAATCAGTGTAGCAATGACCGAATCGCTCTTATGAAAATGATTGAGCAACACAATGGTTCAATTGAGTTCATACAGGACGGCTTTCTTGATGCCGAAAGGAAAACTGCAGTGGAGGTAGCACTTGTAAAAGTACAAATTCCAAAGCCAGAAGCAAGATCTTCCATTATTGATACCTTAAAGAGAGAGAGAAAAGTGCAGGAACCCGCCGCATCTGAATGCGCTTATCTGGCAGACAATGATTTTATTAAAGCCATTGTCGACCAGTACAAGATGGAGGTAGAAGCTGGGTGCCGACTGATCCGGGAATACGAGGGAATGAAACCGTTCATTTTGTCAGAATTTAAGCGAAATGACGATGGAAGTTTTCGGAGTACCGAATGTATCCTTTCTCTAAATCTCTGTACGCAACATAATCATTATGATGGAAATGCTTCTATCAACGAGTATATCCGCTTAGTCAGAAAAAAATATTGGAAAACGCTTTTTACAAATCCAAAGTTTGTAGGTCAGCTAACAGAAAATCTGCAACGGGAATATTTTAACAAAGTATCTGAACTAATGGATGTAGAATTTTCTATGTTCAATGTTCTGGAAGTGAAAATCGACATGCTCAAACATGTGTCTGACGGTATCGAAGATGCCATTATAGCTTTGTTTGATGAATTCAGTCACAAACATTATTGGTACGATGATTCCGGAAACAACATTCATTATTATAATGGATGGAAGACAAACAGTGCATACATGGTAAACAAAAAGGTAATCATTCCTTTAAATGCATTCTCATCCTGGTCCGGACGTTTTGAGACATATCACATTAAAACAAAATTACAGGACATGGAAAAATGCTTCAATTACCTTGACGGCGGCAGAACAGATGCACTGGATCTCCAAATAGCATTAAAACAGGCAGAGGCAAACACGCAGACAAAAAATATTGATCTCAAATATTTTACAGTTACGTTCTATAAGAAAGGAACCTGTCACATTGTATTCAAGGACGAAGAACTTCTGAAAAAGTTCAATATCTACGGATCGCAGCGAAAGGGATGGCTTCCACCGGCATATGGGAAAAAACATTATTCCGAAATGAGTCCGGAAGAGCAGACTGTAGTGGATGAGTTTGACGGAAAAAAGACATATGAAGAGGTTATGTCTAATGGAGAATTTTATTTCTCCAACATCAACATGCATCTGTTGGATTGCGCTGGCTAACAATCTACCTATTGTAATAGGAAATGTAGGCAAAGAGACAATATATTTGTCTAGGACGCGTAATTATGGTATAGTTCACTTTATAAGAAGCAGTATGGCTATTGCGGGGCAGATTTTCTTCTGCTCCGTTTTTACCTATACTGTAAAAAGAAAGCGAGGCACTTTTAATATGGAAGAAACACAGATAAAAAATCTTATTGAACAGCTAAATACTGCAAATGCGGCATACTATAACGGCGAAGAAATCATGTCAAATAAAGAATGGGACCGCTTATTTAATGAATTAAAAAACTTGGAAGACCTCACCGGGATTATTTTCCCCGATAGCCCAACACAACATGTTGGCGCTCCGATTATTAAAGGACTTGCCGAATCCGTTCATGAATTTCCGGCTCTTTCTCTTGATAAAACGCAGGATATGAATGACTATATCAATATGTTTGAAAAGCTAATGCGCCCATCTAATCACAATGTTGTTTTAATGTGGAAAATGGATGGCTCCACTGTACAGGCAACATACACGCATGGGCGGCTGCAAAAATTAGTCACGCGAGGAGACGGCGAGGTCGGGCATCTTATTACCCATAATGCTCACAATATCCATGGATTACCCATTAACATTCCATATACGGGGAAATTAGTGGTTCGTGGTGAAGTCGTTATGAGTTACCGCGAGTTTAATCGAATTCAGATGGAAGATGGAGGTATTTATAAGAATGCCAGAAATCTTGCAAATGCAACCATTTCTATGTTAGACAGTTATGAAATGGCAAAGCGGGAAGTACATTTTAAAGGCTTCAACCTTGTCTATATGGATCAGCTTGCAGAACTCGCCAGTTTCAATGATAGGCTCGACTGGATGCAGATGCAGGGATTCGATGTAGTGGATCATGAACTGTGTGACATTACAGATCTTCAAAAAGTTATGCAACGTTGGACTGACAATGTATCGCATTTCGACTATCCGGTGGATGGTTTAGTAACAGCATCAGATGATGCCGCATACGCGGACACCCTTGCAGGAACAAATCATCACCCAAATCAGATGCGCGGATATGCGTTCAAGTGGCAGGACAAAGAAGAAACTACAATATTGAGGAAGTTTGAATGGAGTCCATCTGTAAACTCTCTAAATCCAGTCGCGGTTTTTGATCCGGTGGAATTAGAAGGAACCACCGTTACAAGAGCATCGCTACATAATGTAACATATTTGCTTGGCAAGGATCTGCGTGTCGGGAATAAGATAACCGTATATAAGGCAAACATGATCATTCCACAAATTGCAGAAAATTTGAATATGGAACGTCATTACAATGGGGATTTCTACAGATACGATGATATCTGGAGTCGTCATAGCATACCGACCCAATGTCCTGTATGCGGTGCGGCAACCAAACTTCGAGAAACAGGCGATGATCGTAATAAGACCTTGGTTCTGACCTGCACAAATCCGGATTGCGCGGCGAAAAAGCTGAAACGGTTTAATCGCTTTGTTCAGAAAGGCTGCATGAATATAAAGGGAATCAGCGAAGAGACAATCGCAAAATTCATTTCCCGGGGCTTTATCAAGGAATTTGCGGATTTTTATAAATTAGCTGACCACAAGACTGAGATTGTCTCCATGGACGGATTTGGGGAAACGATGTTTAGCAATCTTGTAGCGGCTGTTGAAACATCCAGAAAAACAGATTTTGTGTCCCTCATCAATGCTCTGGGCATACCTAATATTGGAAAGGGGCAGGCAAAGGTTTTATCAAAAGCATACGCTGGAGATATTGGCTCATTCTTTCATGATGTATATGCCCGCCACAGCTTTTCTACAATTGATGGCATTGGTGACGTGTTGGAATCTAATCTTTGGGATTGGGGAAATGAATACCTTCGTTATATTGAACGGGAAGATGATGATGCCTTTCCAGAGGGTATAAATCTGGAGATCTACCATCTGCTACAGGAAGTCGAGATCACCCAAACCAACGGCAACGTTGCAGCAACATTATCAAGGAAGACGTTTGTTATTACTGGGAAGCTCAATCATTTTGCGAATCGAGAGTCACTCGTAGAAAAAATTGAGGCTCTTGGCGGCAAGGTTTCTGGTTCCGTTTCAGCAAAAACGAGTTATCTTGTCAATAATGATGTAACCAGTACATCCGGCAAGAATAAGAAAGCAAAGGAACTTGGAATCCCCATTATTTCAGAAGAAGAACTACTATCTATGCTGAAAGAAGAAAATGCGTAAAGATTCGACAGAAATCCAGCAAATCCATATCTGCATGCAATATTTATTGCATACAGTGTATTTGTATGGTATAATGCACTTACATGATAAACGATAAAAAGGAGGACATGTTGTCATGAATAAAATGGAATTAGTTTCCGCAATCGCGGAGAAATCCGATTTAAGTAAGAGAGATGCAGAGGCAGCGTTAAATGCGTTTACAGACATTGTTGCCGACGAGTTAAAGAAGGGCGAGAAGATCCAGTTAGTAGGATTTGGTACATTCGAGGTATCTGAAAGAGCAGAAAGAACGGGCAGAAATCCGCAGACTGGCGAAGAGATGGTTATTCCGGCGTCAAAAATGCCGAAATTTAAGGTCGGCAAGTTGCTGAAGGATTCCATTAAGTAATCAGTTGATATATGATAGCGTAACCCGAAAAAAAATTTTGAGAATTTCTTAAAAAAATGTACAAAACTTCGTTTTAATCTATCTAATAGGGAAAGGGTTACGAGAAACCGAAAATTGATAAGCAAACAATAAGTCCCGTAGTCAAAGCGATTATGGGACTTATTATTTTACTTATTAGATTTGTACTCAATAAAGTGATTTAATTTGCGACGTTGACCTCTGCAATATAAGCAAGGCTCACGATTGCGTTTTTGAAACAGAAGTCTTGTTTTTGGAGACATAGAATATTTATGTTTAGGATTTTTAGGACACGTCCACCAAAATTTCTTATCTGAGGTATCTAAAACATCAAATTCTGTATATGGCAATAGATAATTAGCGATTTCATCCATTTCTTCAAGTAAATCTGGATGTTTATCACCAAATGAATTAAATCCCTTTAGCAGCAATCGGTCATTACAATAGGGACAAGTATAACCATTCTCCATATCTAAAGTAGTGGCGGCATAGTCTCCGCCACAATCTGGGCATCGCCATAATTGGACGGAATGTTTCGAAGGAAGAACATGGTCTGCGTCTACCTTATTTAATGGAGATATCTGTTTGGCTAGTTCAGGGTTTTTTACTTTTAATGAATTGAACCCTGCTAACACTTTCATTCCCTTGCAGTACGGGCAATTGGCATCTCCACTGATCATGTCTTTAATTTCGGCGCCATACACACTTCCACAGTTTTGACAATTCCAATGAATCCAAAGATCAAACTGTGGAATCATCTTCTTAATTGCTTTTCCGTATTTATCTCTTACAGTAATATATCTGTATAAATCAGCACTCTTAATTTTGCAGCCGGAAGATTTATCATTTGTGAGATTGATATAGAAATCAAGAACCGCTTTAATGCATTTTTCTACGGTCCCTTTTCCTCTGTGAACATACTCGTCATCATCAGGAAGTTCATGCATTCCATAGGCATTAAGAAAATTCCTGCCAATATCAACCGTGAGATCGGAAAGAGAAGATATTCCTATTGTAAAAAATGCATAGTTTAGAAATTTATTGATAAAAATGAACCGATTATTTCCATCTTCATTAAATTTTTTTACTTTTTTATTTGGATTTTCAACATACCTGTGAAAGTCAGTAAATGTCCGGGTGCCATCTGCATGATTAAGGACAATAAACTGCTTCGTAACGATGAGATTGTTGCCATAGACAAAGGAATGCCTATAGATTGAGAATCGTTCTGCCTTTTTCATATAGCTCTCCTAGAAATAAAAACAAAGACAGAAAAAAGAGTTGCCAAACAGCCGAATGTGTGTTAAAATATATCAAGTAAAAAGAGCAACAAAAAACTAGAGCATCTAAATCCGAAACCGCCAAGTAAAGGAAAAGGTGCTTTTTTTCTGTCTAAAATTATTTGGACTATTATACCACAGGGAACAAGTGTTTGCAAACGGAATTTGCCGGGATTATAGGAGGTTGATATTATGAGATTAGATAAGTATTTAAAAATTTCCAGATTGATTAAACGCCGCACGGTCGCTAACGAAGCTTGTGACGCCGGTCGCGTCATGATAAACGATAAGGTCGCAAAGGCATCTGCTGATGTGAAAATTGGAGATGTAATTGAAATTGCGTTTGGACAGAAAACTGTAAAAATAAGAGTCCTGGATATTCAGGACACTACAAAAAAGAATGAAGCAAAGGATTTATTTGAATATATTTCTTAAACTCACCAATATTGGTTTTGCTATTATTTTTTTAAAATGTACAAAACTCCAAGGCATTTGATTTGTATTTTATCTGGTTTTGTACATTTTGAAATGAACGTACAAAACTAAATAAATCCAGAAAACATAAGACTTTCAGAAGTTTTTATAAAATGTATAATAAAATTAGGTTATAGATAGGTAACGGATTTTTAACCCAAAAAAAATTTATGGGCGTATAACCCCAAAATGTACAGACCCCCCATTGCCTCAATAGGCTATGGGGGCTTTATTTTTATATTGCGCAAAATGTATGGATGTGGTATTATACACGTATAAACAATAATTTTATTCAAACTATCGGAGCAGCGGTTTGTCTGCTCCGATTTTTTTACCCTTAAACGGGAGAAAGCGAGGCAACATTATGATGAGTTTGTATTTGGTTATTTATTTACAAAACGGAAAGGAAAAGATGCAAAAGGTTCTTGCCTGTGATCGGGACAGAGCTAAAGAAAAGTTCTGTCAGAAAATGGACAGCGCAGGTATTAGTTACACCATATCTCAGATCATGCCAATTGATACCGGCATATGGTGCTAAAGTCTATTTAAAACACTCACAAGAGTGAAAACAGAGAAGAGGCAGAAGAAAGAAAGTAAGAATGGCGAATGGAAATGGGAATTTTCCTGTTAGAATTTATGCCTACGAATAACAAGTAGAACGCAAAGGCAGTTAGAGAATAATAATCTAACTGCTCATTTTATCACAAGGAGGAAGCAGAAAAGAATATGAAATACACATTAGACACTTTAAAAAAGATAAACGAAAGATTTATTGAAAGCCATCGTATGAAGGAATCAGATGTTGAAATGGCAAATGCCTATGTAGAATTGATCGAGCGCACACGTTCAACAACCGAACCACAAAGCGGAGATCTTATTCAGTACACCGACGAACATGGCAACTATTACAGCGCTGCTCATATTGAAAAGGTAAATGGGGATGGAACAGTAAATGTTTGTGAAAAACCCTATATACCTTTCATTAACGCAAACGTAAATAATGATGGTATCCGGTGCTGCACATCCGGTGGTCCTTGGTGTGATTTGCCGGTAAACAAACTGGTTTATGTAGGCAAAGGAGAAAAACATTTCCAGGACTGGGGCAATTGTGGCGGTTGTGCAGATGGCGCCATTGTATTTAACGCCAATGTCAGCGTATGGGAATATGTAGACGAGCGCAATAAATTCATAAGCGAAAACGGCTTTAAATTTACCACAAAAGATTTTGACAAATATTATGTAACGTTCAATCCAGATAAGGAAAAAACAAATTATGTCTATTTTACGGATGGCAATGCATGGGAAAGCAAGATGGACTATCAGGCATGGTTGCGAACATACAGAGCCGAGGTATTCAAAGGATACCGCCAGAATCAGTTTGTGGTATGGACTTGGAGAAACATTGCTCATCTTGTGTCACCAGATGAGTATGACAATTTGGATCTTCCAGAAGACACCTTCTTAATGAATGGAGATCTTCTTAAATGCAAGAGAACCTATAACGAAGATACACATACAATTGATACTTATTTTGTATGGTATTGGAATGAGCCAGGGAAAGACTTCTTGGAGGTAGCTGCAGAGCAAAATAGAATAAGAGAAGAGAGATATACACTTCCTGGCAAAAAGCCTGAATATCAGATCGCAAGAAGAGAACTGGAAAGCGGAGAAGTAAAATATGTGGAAGCAAAATCATATACAGATGATTGATGTTTGGTATATCAAAGAAGTACATAATTAGATAAACTGAAATTTAACATGCATACACCGAGCTGGAGAGGTACAACTCCAGTAGAGAATTATGATTAGTGGAGGAAAGAAAAAATATGGATAACGTTATTAAATATGAAATAAAAAAATCAGATGCAGCAAAATTAATTTTTTCCAAGAAAGCATATCTTTCAAGATTATGCGATGTTTTAGGGAGCCCTCATGAACTGAGGGATTACTTAAAGGAAATGGAAAACAAATATCCGTTTTTGAAAATAGTAATCAGAAAGGATATCGAAAATCTTAGTAAACTGTCCGAGCAATACGACCAAGCAGCAGAAGAAGCATACCAGGATTGGCTGGTCATGAAGGAAGAAGAAATTTCTCATAGAGGTGGTTGCTTTGACTGTCCTCAAGGAAATGGGGAAGGTGGCTGTACAATCCCTGGATATTGCTTGAAATACGATATTGAAGAATAGCTGGAAAATCTTACGGAACACGAACAAAAATTGATATTTGGAACAGCATCATCAAGAAATCTAACCTTGACCGCTACGGCTAGGATGCATCACCGTGGGTGTGGGTTATCGAATTTGAACGGTGCGAGAAGCCGGAAGGAGTGTGAGAATATGGCAAAGTATAAAGGTGTTGTCAGAGAAATATATGAATATGAGATTGAAATTGAAGCCGAAGATGGCGGTGAAGTAAAATATGTGGAAGCGAAATCATATACAGATGATTGATGCATTCATAATACAAATCATGACAGATGTAGCGTTATTGTGAAAAACAATATAACCCGTGCTTGCAACAACATGCAAGCACGGCATATAGTGAGAAAAGGAGATAAAAAATTATGGGACAGTTCAGTTGGATTTACAGCGATACAAACAACCAGCTTATTGATAACAAGCCGGCAGATACATATTTACTCGTGCCAAAGCCATTTCAGAAGAAATACGGCAAGACAATCCATGAATCTTGCTATGATGGATATGGAAGATTTGGAAACTACGATGTGTATGATCTGATCCCGGAATGGAACAGAGACATGATACCGGAAGTTATTTGCAAGCTCAAAAACGGGACTTGGGAATGCAGCGCAAGTGAAAAAGAAATTTCAAATCTACAGGCTTACTACGAGGGGAAGCAGATCTCTTGTGAATTGCGTGATCTTGGAGTCATCATGGCTTGCTATGATGAGGACAATGCTTCTCTTATGTATCCGATCAAGATTACGACAGAAGCTCTTGAATATGATACCGTTCCCGCTTCAAAGAGCGATCCGCACCAGGGATGGACGGATAATGAGAATGAATACAATGAAAAATAGGGTGCCCTCGATTTTCCATTTGTATATCATACAATATTTATAGTTGATCTTGGCAAACAATGATGGTATAATTCACTATGTAAACAACAAAATAATCAAACTAAAAAGGAACAGGTTTCGATCTGTTCCTTTTTTTGTACCCTTAATTGGGAGAAAGCGAGGCAAATTATGAATGGAAATGGAACAATGACGTGGAATGAATTCTGTGAAGCATCAAAGAACACAGTCTGCAGCGACAGCGCCATTACGGCAAAAGATGAGGCGAAACAGCAGGTAAGACAGCTTGTCATGGATTTAGGTGCTCCAGATTTAGATGAAGCAGAGTGTCCGGAAGATGCCGTAGGCAATTACTGTAACGCTATGAAAATCCAGTTTAGTAAAAGCGGCGATATTTTAAACGATTAGAAGGAGGAAACATTATGTTATATGATATTAAATTTTGGTATGAGCAGAAGTATTTACCTACAAAAAGACACAGAAAAGAGCGTGCAAGAATGGTAGAAGATACATGCAGCGTAGAAGTGAAAGAAGTTACAGAGCGGGAATTCCCAGTTGCATTTATTGTACATGACTATAAAAGCGTATACGAAAATGCAAAGTCATATGATGATTTCAACGGGAACGGCGAATATAAAATGTTTGCGGAAGAAATTAGAACATATGACGGAAAATTATATACACCTGTTAGAGTTACACATGGTGCAGCTATTAGCACGATTTTTGAAAACCTTGACTATGTTAAGGAAAGAATTACAGATTATGCTCCATATTGGAAAGGTGGAGAAGAATTTACAAAGGATTCTATCATTAAGTCAGATAATAAGGAAGAAGTTACAAACGATATTATAGATCGTGCTGCACAGTATATAATCTATGACGGAAAAGTCTGGAATGAATGTGGAGAGCCGATGTATAATATCACCACTTTCGGACTTGGGCATAATCACGGAGGAACAGGATTTTTTATTAGTTACTATTATAACGGAAATATTTCTAACAAGAACTATTTTAACGCACTGGAAAGAGAAAAGGCTATTGCATACGGAAAACAAGTTGCTTTAAATCGTGGAGACACAAATAGCGTTGAAGGAATGGGGGATCATGACATTATTGAGGTTTTAATGCCTGAAATGGTACATAGAAACCCACAGAAAGACCACGGAGAAGGCGATTCTTTTATGAATAGCTTGGAAAATCTTATCAGTGGAAGTGACAGTGTTATGGAGGCTGGCTTGTTAGCAATGGCATTTACTAGTGCTTCAATGTCAGAATAAAAACCGAAAAAAGAACGGTTTTATTGCCGGAAAGCGAGGTAATTATTATGGAAAATATTATTAAACACATGATTGAGAAAGCAGAGAAACTTTGCAAATACGAACATGATGCAGATTGCAACATTCCATACAATGTAACCATTGAACATGTAGTAAGAAGCGTCCTCAAAGGCGAGTGGTAAAAGAAGGACTGTGAAGCAACGATTTATAGTTGAATTCAGCGAATAATTGTGGTATAATTCACAATGTAAACTAAAAAATTATAATCAAACAAAAAAGAGTAGGCAAGCACCTGCTCTTTTTTTGTACCCTTAAGAGGGAGAAAGCGAGGCTAATTATGGCAAACTATGAATTAACTGTATCTATGGGATATGTTCCAACATGGACGCATGTAGATGCAGTAAGAGAAATCTTTCAGAATGCAAAAGATGAAGAGACTGTAAACCCGGAAAACAAAATGTTTTTCGACTACAACGAGGAAACCGAAACTCTGATGATCGGAAATAAAACAGGAAAGTTGAATAAATCAACCTTGTTGATCGGGATTTCTGACAAAAGAAATGACAACAGAACCATTGGACAGCACGGTGAAGGCTACAAAATTGCAACCGTCGTCCTTCTCAGAGAAGGGCTTTCCTTAAAGATTTACAATTTCGGCTGCAATGAAGTATGGACCGCAAAGAAGATCAAGAGCAGACGCTACGGTGTAGACATTCCTGCCTTTGACATTCAGAAAGCCGGCTCTTTGTTAAGACCAGTTGCAAACCATGATCTGGTTTTTGAGATTCAGGGCATTACAGCTGAAATGTATGAGGAGATCCTGGAAAGCAATCTTTATCTGCAGGAAAGAGAGGGATTGCTTGGTGAAGTGATGCAGGCGAATAACAGCCGCATTCTTTTAAATGAGAAATTTAAGGGAATGATCTTCGTCAGCGGACTTTATGTATGCACCGAAGATGCCTTGCAGTATGGATATGACATGGCACCAGAAAGAATCCGTCTTGACCGGGATCGGCACACCGTTGCTGGATGGGAATTGCAGAACGCAACAGCAAGAGTCATTGCCAGCACAAACAATACCGATTTTATCAAGAAAATGTTCAATACATACGATGGCGAAGATTTAGCTTATTGTAAGTATTTGGACTGCGTATCAAACGCGTGTGATGAAGAGGCAAGCGAGTTTTTCGCCAAAAACGGAAACAATGCCGTTATTGTTACTTCTGAGGAGGAGCGGAGCGAAGCTTTAACATATGGAGCTACGCCGTATTTCATGAATAACCGAATGGCAGAAATGATCCGGAGTTCAAGCGTTTATACAGCTCGAATTGCCGAAGAACATCATGCTCCAATGCCTCTTTCTGAAAAATTAAAGGCTTGGTTTTCAGATGCAAGGGAACATCTTCCGGTGGATCTGGAAGAACAGGGAGAGAAATTGCTCGAGGAAGTTTACAACGCGCTGTAAATTAAGCAACTGAGCGTGGAAAGCCGGTACACGAATATGTGCCGGCTTGTAAATGTTTGGAGGTTCAGGAATGGATTATTTTTTTGCAAAAGGTGAAAGACGACGGTGGAAACCAAAAGGACGGTCGTTTAGTATCGGTAAACAGTATTTTGACTGCTTTGAATGTATCTATGATGATCTGTCGGTAGAAGTGATAAATGGTTATATCATTGGTCACTTTTCCGAAGCAGTAGTTCAAAAATAAGGAGGACTCAAAAATGACATTATTAAACAAAGGTTATATTGTGGTACCAAAAAAATATGTTAGGGAATTGCTGTTTTTCCTTGATGCCGCTGGCATTGATGGAGAAGAATATCCTAAAAGTGATGAATCTGTCGTAGGTGTAGCAATCGAAGCTCAGTACGGAGATATAAAAAACGCTCTGTTAAATATCGTCACCCGGTTCACTAAAAAAGGTGTCTTACTAAATGGTGAAATTACAGTTACATGCGCTGGAAATTATGATGGTAAGTTCGTTATTACGAATGGCGAGTTTAACGCCTTAGATCAGGAAGAAGCTGTACTCAGGGATGTTTCTATGGAAACCCTATATAATGAGTTGCGGCGACGCGGCGCTACAAACAACGCAGAGAAACTCCGCTGTATGACCACCGAAGAACTGGCAGAATGGTTTGATACGGTGACAAAAGACATACTTGCCGGAAATATTCAGGACAGAAGACAGTGGCGAGACTGGCTACAGTCAGAAATCACCGGTGTCGGAGAAACTCGGTAGTAGAGTTTTTATCAAATATTGATATGACATACTGATACGAGTCTATAAAAACGCTGCGAAACAATTTCATTGAATGATGAGGAAGGAGAATTTTATGACATTTGAAGAAGCAAAATCTCGCTCAGATTACCAGTTTGACATCAATGAACTTGACTCCATCATTGAAGATATCCGGAAAGGCAGTATGGACAGCCTATTTGAGAACGGCGATCCGTATAGAGGAGCTGCTGTACTGGTAATCGGACATGTAGATATTGAGGTTAATGTTCATACATATGAACAATGCGGCATAGAAGCCGGATCCAAAAAACCTGTGATAAGTTACTTTGTGTGTGTTAAACACGGCAACACGGACGATGACTGGGAATCAGACGATTATGTGGACGACTACAAGCCATCCGTGGATTGGACGGCAGATAACTGGAGGGATCTGTTAGAGAAAGATATGTTCCAGGCGCTTGACCAATATGTAACAAAGAAAGCGTATAGCTGCGATTTTCCAAACTGATTATGCGCAAAACATATATTGCGCAATTTGTGTAGGCATGGTATAATGCACTATGTAAACATAAAATAATCAACCTATTTAAGAGCAGATCTGTTGATCTGCTCTTATTTTTACCCCAAAAGGGAGAAAGCGAGGCAAATATGAATTTAGCAGAAAAAGCAAAAAAACACACAGCGGAAATGGAAGTCAGGTACGCAGAAGAAATCAACACTGCAGTAACAAATTCTGTAATATACAGAGACGACTCCTTGCCACCACTTCCGGTAAATCCAAACCACAGCACAAAACTTGGCGTTTTTGACGAAACCAGTACGCGGCAGATCTATGAGAATGCATTATCGGATCATAAGATTGCTGTATTGAACTTCGCTTCATATGTACAGCCGGGCGGAGAGTTTCTTACCGGTTCCATCGCACAGGAAGAATGTCTATGTCATGAGTCATTTTTGTACAATGTTCTCTCAAGAATGACTGATTTTTACGCAACAAACAATGAGAATTTGAACTATGGTCTGTATCGGAATGCCGCAATTTACACTCCCGGCGTTATTTTCGAGAACTCTGAGCATTCCTTGAAAAACATCGGAGATGTAATTACTTGCGCCGCACCTAATAACAGAGCCTTTCTTCATGAGTTCGACAGATCTGATGCGTCTATGAACAATGTTGCATTGGTAAGCCGAATTGGCTTTATTTTGCATGTTGCAGCTGTTAATCATGTGGAAACATTGATTCTGGGCGCTTTCGGATGCGGAGCGTTTGGACAGGACGCTACGGAAGTCGCAACTATTTTTAAATATCTGTTAGAGAATAACTTCAAAGGTTACTTCCAACACGTTGCCTTTTCCATTCCAAAAGATGGTAAATTCTGTAACCTCCAGAAATTCCAGAGAGTATTTCCATCTTACGAGGTTAGACGAAATCGGGTCTACTGGTCTATGGATCCGGAGGATTTTATTTCCATGTTGAGTTTCATCTGCGCGTCAGCAGGGATGGACTTGACCGGATACATACAGGATCTCAATTATCGTCTGGGAATTGGAATGCTCGATGAAAAGGATGCCAAAAAATATCTCCTGGAACAGGTAAAAAAGGATTCCAATTCTCCGGCAGCATTAGCCGCCGATGTAATGATGGACTTTGACGAAACGGATGAGCGCTATATTCAGATATTTTACAGAAAAGCGGAATAGCGCAAAACTGGCATCTGTGCATAACAGCCATACAGACCTTGGAGAGGGTCTATAAACACTACTACTTTATAATACGAGGTAGGTAAAAGCTATGAATTACGAAGATATGCACTTTACAGACAACGATAAAGAAAAGCTTAAAGAAAATAAGCGGATGATTATTGAGTGGATAACGGAAAACATTATCCCCAATATGGATGAAGACTCACAAATTAAATGTGATTTTGGTGACACTTACAGATGTCCAAGAACCTATACAACTGTTGAATCATATCACTTCTGGGTGTTTAGCGAACCACGAAAGTTTTTCTCCGGTGGGGGCAGAACAACAGATGGCACGATCGGCTATGGACGGAAATTTGGATACATGGACGAAAGTTTTGAAAGTGTAAATAGCCCATATGACATTTTCCCTATTGTAGATAATTGGGGACTGATAAAGGCGACCTTACTTAACGAGCTTGAAGCGCAGAAAGCAAACCGGCGCGTGATAAACCAATTTGAAGTGTAAAATCATTATGGAGGTAACTGAAAATGAAGGCAGTAAATATTAAATGGGATACAGAGGGATACAATGTAAAATTACCACCGGAAGCGGAGTTGCCTGATAATGTCAAAGAGGATATGGTTGCAGAATTTTTGTCAGACACGTTCGGCTTCTGTGTATTCGGATTCCAGATTACAAAGAACTAAAGATCTTTGCAACAACTTATATTTCTTTGTGGCTTATTTTGCAAACATGTGGTATAATACACAATGTAAACAAAAATAATAATCAACCTAAAAAGGAACAGATTGCGATCTGTTCCTTTTTTTTACCCTTAATTGGGAGAAAGGGAAAAATGAAACCATTTAAAACCAATGCAATATGCCCTAAATGTGGCAAATTGCTGCGCACAACTGACATCCCGGAGTATGCATTTGTATGTCTGGAATGTGACGAAAACTTCTATTCCATAGAGGTACAGGACTATTCTGGAGAAAGATTTGAAGTGTCCGCCGAATGCACGGAAACTATGTTCTCTCAGAATTTAGAGGCTTTTCAGAAACTGAAGCCTGAACCAGACTTTATCGGGTACGATACCGAAGAGCATCTTGCAGATTTCGGCTTTCCCAGGATTCTGACCAGTGAGGAAATCATCCCTTTGGTACAGACACTGGAAAATTTATTGTTACCAGAAACTAATGCAACAGCAACAATAAGCAATTTAACAGGAAAGGAATAACGAATCCTCGGTAAACCGAGGTTGCAACTTAAAGGTGTCAAAGATTTTGCATAAAGGGAATAATAGTAGCGTTGATGATTCGATAAGGTGGAATTTGAAGTAGCGCACATATAGCATATTTGACTTATGTGAGTTTCAGACCGTCAGCATGGGAAGCCTATATTCCTTATCCACGATACATGGATTTGTAGCGTGGTGTTATGAAGAAAAAACTAAAGGTATGTTGGATCAGTGCAGGAATATCAAGTTTTATGGCGGGATACCTCGCCGGAGATGTAGACAAATGGATCTACATTGATATTGCCGATCAGCATGTGGACAGTATTCGATTTATTAAAGATTGTGAAAAAGCTATCGGCAAAAAGATCGAAATACTGCGATCAAGTGAGTACAGATGTGTGGAAGATTGCGTGAGAACGTTTGGTGGATTTAGAAATCCAGCAAACGGCTTTGCTCCCTGTACAAATTGGTTGAAAAAGAGAGTTAGAAAAGAGTGGGAGGAACAGCACAGGGATTATGAGCTGACGTATGTTTGGGGCTTCGATCTTGCAGAAAAAGACCGCGCCGAAAGGACCGTTGAAGCTAATCCCCAGGCTGCACACGAATTTCCTCTCATTGAAAGAAACCTCTCAAAAGAAGAGGTACATGGATTATTTGAACGGACTTTTGATTTTGCCCGACCTTTGATGTACGAACTCGGCTATCCGAATAATAATTGCATCGGATGTGTCAAAGGCGGTATGGGATATTGGAACCGAATTAGAAAAGATTTCCCAGATGTATTCGAGAGTCGGGCGAAATTAGAACGAGCTGTTGGACACTCTATGCTAAAAGACAAAAATGGTCCTATATATCTGGATGAACTGGATCCAAACCGGGGAGATTTAAACACCGAAATATTCCCCGATTGTGGAATTATGTGCTATTTAAGCATGATGTCTTAATTTAAACTGCCTACGGGCTGCCCTGCGTCAGCAAATGACCACCAGGAACATGCCCGCTGGGGCATGAAGGAGACTAAAATGAGAAAAACACCCTACACAAACAAAGAGTTATTTGATGCTGTAAACGAAATTCTGAAAGAAAAAAGCCTTTTGCCGGATATCTTGGACTATGGATTATCTAGTCACACAAAAGAAGCTGTGGATTCATATGCCTTTAGTCCGGCATTCAAACTGGATTATGGCGACAGCGAAGGAATCTATCTGGACGTAGCCATCGTAGGAAGCTTTAACAACACCCAAAAGACAATATCTCTGGGAACATACAAAACCCTTTCAGATGGCGACGATGCAATGCATACCATGGCTGCTCTTGAAGCAGACTTCCTTATCGCGTTGCATAAGTTGGTGAATGAGAATCTGCAGGACTTTACATGGAGCGGGTATGATCTTATTCCTCTTGACGAAAATGGAAACCGGAAAGCGAATTCGTGCGGATATGAGATACAGAATCCTGAGAAAATCATGGATTATGTCAATCGTATGCTCTCTGGCGGATGCTATGCCGTGCGCGTCATTGATAATGCGACGAAAAAGGCAACTGATTATGAAAATGAGCAGGAAAATTAACCGTGCGCGCAACCATACATAAAATCATTTGATTTGACGAAGTATATACTATAGTATATACTAATAGTAAAGGAGGTGCGTATTTATGATGACTGCAAAACTTTTCCAAAACGGTCAGAGCCAGGCTGTGCGTCTTCCGAAAGAGTGCCGCTTCAATGACGATGAGGTCATAGTGAATAAGGTAGGCGATGTCGTTATGCTCGTACCAAAAAGCAGTGAATGGGAAGGATTTTTGACAGGTATAAACCTTTTTTCAGATGATTTCATGGAAGATGGACGCGCGCTGCAGGAAACACAGGAGCGTGAAGAACTATGAAATATATGCTTGATACGAATATCTGTATTTTTATCATTAAGCATAAGCCGGAATCCGTGATCATGAAATTTTTAAGTCACTCACCAGAAGATCTTTGTATCTCGGCGATAACCTATGCCGAGCTTGTACACGGTGTAGAAAAAAGCCAGGCAGTAGCTAAAAATCGGCTTGCATTATCTTTGATGCTGTCGACAATTGCAGTGCTTGATTTTGACGCGGATGCAGCGGTAGAGTACGGAAGAATCCGTGCTGCACTTGAAAAGAGAGGCACACCGATCGGACCGCTTGATATGCTTATTGCAGGTCATGCACAGTCAAAAGGGCTGACGGTTGTAACGAATAATACCCGGGAATTCAGACGCATAGAGGGTTTGTGCGTAGAAGACTGGGTATCACAGTAGTTTATGTAAAAATAGATCTGATCTTTTACATGGTCAGGTCTATTTTTGTGTGCAAATTTACTTGACTTCTTTCAGATTTTATTATATTTTTTTAACACAATACAAGAAAGGAGGCAACCATATGGATGCAGATTTTTTAAATAAAGTCAACATTAAAGGTGATCTTCTAAACGATGATGACACATTATCTGCTATTTATGAAAATGATACAATTGGTTATATCAGCTTTTGTATCGGAAGGAATACGGACGGTGAGCCAGCAATTGCATATCCAAAGCAAATACATATAAAAGAGGATTTTCAACGTCGTGGAGTTGGTACAAAAATTATAGAAACAGCCGCGAGCCAGGTCAGTGTTGTCTTTGCGGCAGATCAAGGAGCATCTGGAAATTCCGACGATATCCATTATTCGTCGGAAGGGTTAGATTTTAAACACTTTTGCGAGAAAAAGGGGATTACCCGAGAACAACAGATATAAGTAATATTGATTCTTTTGTGAATATATGATATAATACACAATGTAAACTAAAAAATAATAATCAAACGAAAAAGAGTAGGTAGCCGCCTGCTCTTTTTTTGTACCCTCAATAGGGAGAAAGCGAGGCAAAAATGGCAAAAGAAGAGGAAATTACATTGAAGTCTATGGTAGGCAACAGATACGCCATAAGAAAAGACGAAGGAGAATTGCTTCAAATCGAAAAGGATTTGGCAGCATATCTTGGCGTTCCATATGTGAAGTGTAGTTATGACGCAGTAAATAGTCATAACTACAAAGACAAATCGGAAATTGCACACAGAAAGAGAGTTGCAAAAGAAAGCGGCTTATGGAACATGTGCGATTTCATAATCAACTACGAAAAATATGAGACAAAAGAAGATTACGAAGCTGATGATGGTGGTTATGATGGAGAGGTATATGAATTACTGTACCTCAAGGGTAACGGAAACTACATTGTAATTACTGAATGTGCAGAGTAACCGAAACTGATGCTTCCGAATTAAAGAAAGAGAGGACACTATGATTATTGTAAAAGGTGAACATTACGAAACTGATGATAGCAGATCGGCATTCAAAAAGGATTTCAATGATATGGATTCCTTATTTAGATATCTTGCCGATGATCTTCCTTACGGAAAAGACACTTTGCAGTTGCCGTGGCTGGATACTGACGGATCTATTAAGGTTCCACGCAGCATGAGTGCATGCATCCGCTTTAAGGTGGCAGACCGAAGATATCCGGTTTATGAATGTATCTTTCAGATTGAAGAAAACGGAAAGATATTATTTTCCGATGGCACTTTAACTGGTGGGCAAGCTCATATTGGCAAGAGAGCAAAAGACCTGCTTGATAAGCTGGATGCATTTAAAAAGGCAGAATATGCATTTGGAGACTAAAATCGAACCGGAGGATGAGTGATGGATACTATGCAATTTGCAAAAAGTATGAGTTTCCAGGAATTTGAGCGAAAATTTTCTTATCTTCTTCCTTGGGAAGAGGCAGAGAAAAAAGCAGGTCGTAGGCTGGATTCGTACAACAATTTTGATTGCTGCTTATACCATGATCTACTTATGGGAGCAGTTAAAGAGAAGTTATTTGATGGAGATAACTTGACACAAGGGAGGTTATTTTTTAATGGAAAATATAAAATTGAAGAATAGGCTTATTAAAACATATCAAAATATGGATGAGTCAATTTATGAAGATGACGAAAAGTGGAGTGCAGAAGAATTAGCTGGATATTTTTTATATAATTGTTCAAGCGATGAATTAAAACACGATGAATTTAAAGATATAAAAAATGAATGTGAAAAAAGAAAAGAAGCATGGAATCTAATTAAAAAAGTAATATATCCATATTCATATTTTATACACTGAAGTGATGATTTGGCAGAATAAGGAGGACCTAAAATGGGAAAATTTGTTATTTCAAGCGACGGAACAAATTATATTCCAAACGATACAGACGAAGGGATGTGCGATTATATGAGAGATGCACATAAAGAATTAGTTATGAAAACGGCAATACAGGAATACAAAAATTCTGTTCTGTTTGGGTTTAGTAGAAGTACGGCACATGCCATAAATATGATGGAAAATGCTTACATTATGTGTTCAGGTAATATTGAAGGCATAGAAGAACTTAGAAGAACCATACAGGAGGCAAAAGAGAAATATAAAAAGGAATTAGGTAACTAAATTCGCATTTCAAGGTAGATTGGTGAAATCCAAGAGCATTGCCTTATTTCTATTTGCGCAGAGTGCAGAGTTGTGGTATAATACACAATGTAAACAAAAAATAATAATCAACCTAAAAGGAGCAGATTTCGGTCTGCTCTTTTTTTACCCTCAAAAGGGAGAAAGCGAGGCAAACAAATGAATCTCAAAGTAACTTTAAGTGAAAAAAGGAAAGTCGTAATTGAATCCCTGGAATTCAGCAGCGACGACGGAAGCGTCGTTTTGGGACTGTGGTGGGTTGACACTCATTTTACCCCTGGAAAAGTAGAAGGGAAAGATGTCACTATCTATAACGACGAAAGATGTGAGCGCGTCGGACTACACGAAGTCAAAGGATTGTTTTTGACTTCTCTGCAGGCATGCGATATTTCAACAAAAGAGGCAATCGACTGGCTCGACATTGAAAGTATCCAGATCTCTGACGGCGATGAAGTATACGATGTTCCATCGTGTTTTCTTCGTCGATTCAAGAGGCATAATCTTTACACAGACTGTCTTCATCTATCACTGACGGAAGAGCAGTATCAGACCATTGCACAGTATGTGCGGTTGCATGACAAGACAGACAATTTGGATGGGGCGTTATCCAATTGCCTCGATTCTGATTCCGGATATGACAATATTTATTCATATCTCAAGAAAGAATTGGCATCTGATCCGCAAAAAATGACAGATGCGTTCAATGTAGGAGATTACACCGGCGAAGAAGAGGCTGCAGCCGTGAATCACATTATCAGCACCTACGGCGGCATGGCGGTATATACGCTCATTTCAAATGCAGGAACACCAGATGAGTGCTCTTCCGACGTAATTCTTATGAGGAGTCAGGCAGACATATTGTCTGAGAACATCAGAGAACGAAACAATGGCGGCACATTTCCATTCGCTGAAGGAGAAATTTTCCTCACAGATAAGGATGGCGATACTGTGGATCTGTTTTACGTTGACGAGATTCATCTTAAAACGGTACTTGATGAATTTTAACGAAGAATATGCCAAGAAGCGAAGCAACCGGCATGACTATTATGCATATAGTCATGCCAAGAAATAACAACCAAAAGGAGGAATAACACATGTTATTAAATTATGATGCATTTAAAACGATTGTTCAGGAGAATTTTTTGTCTTATATGCCGTTCTACTTTAGAGGTATGGAACTTTTGATCTCGCCGGTAGCTAAAAAGAATATGACCTTGGACGGTCTCCGCCTGAAAGGGAGCGGCGTAACGGGTACACCTGTCATTTACATTAACGACATGTATGCACTTTACGAGGAAAACGGCGATCTTGAAGAAACCATTAAAATTTCCGCAAACGTGCTGGTAAATGCTTTCAAGAATATTCCCAACATCAATGTGGATAGTCTTTTCCAAAACGCGAGCAAAAAAATCGTTTTTCAGCTTGTTAATACAGAACTTAACAAGTCTCTGTTAGAGCAGGTGCCGCACAGATCATTTCTGGATCTTTCCATTATATATTCGTTAGTAATAACGGTAGATTCCGAAGGTGTACAGAGCACCAAAGTCACAAACGACCTTGCCTACACGCTCGGACTGACTGAGAACCAGCTGTTCAAGTATGCAACAGAGAATACGAAAAGACTCTTCCCGGCAACGGTAAGAAAAATGGATGAGGTCATGCGGGAGATGTGTTTAATGGCTGGCATGCCGCTGGAATTTGCGGAAGGCGCCACCCAACATCCATTTTGGATAATCTCTACTACAACCCGGATTAACGGTGCTGCATCTTTGCTGTATGAAGACGAGCTGCACAAATTAGCAGAAAGTCTTGAAAGCAACCTTTATGTCTTGCCATTTATGGAAAGTGAAGTGTTTGTCTTATCTGCCGATTTAAGCGATCCAAAAGATTTAAAGGATCTCACATCTGAAATATTAGAAGAATGTATTCCATTAGATGAGAAACTTTCTGACCAGATTTATTTCTATGATAAAGCGTTAAGAAAGCTAACGCTCGTAACAACCACTACAAGTGAAAATCACAATGGTATGTCCTAAAGTTCAATGGAAGATTTCTTCATTATGCTATTGAAGATAATTTACTGACAACAGATAATATGGTACAATCTTAGGGAACTGATAGGAAATATAGTACACTCAAAGAAACTATTGAGGAATTAGAACGGAGGCTACATAATGAAAGATTGTAATAGTTGTAAACATTTTTGGTATGATAATTCAACAGGTACTTCTGAATGTGGTCAGTATGACAATATGACAGAGGATGAAACTGATAAGTATTATACAAACGGAGAAGATAATTGTCCGTTCTACAATGAAAAATTTGAATGTGTCAGCCAAACATATCTTGAAGCACTTATTGCCAAATATGAAGGTTACACCAAACTCAACGAAGAAAAGCCATTGGAAACCAATTCGTATGAAAATGGTGCGAATAATGCTTTGTTGGCTGTCATTGCAGATCTGAAGGAAATGATTTCCAGATCATAAGATATAAAACACCAAAGACTGTTAGCTTTACGATTGAAGAATCGTATTGCAACAGTCTTTTTGTTTTGCAATAAATATATATACATAAAGAATACGACAACATTTCTTTTATTTATTATATTTAGAAATCCAGAAAACCGCTGAATATAAGGTGTACAAGCATTCTTAACGTTAAGTTATACTTGAAGATACGGTTAAATATACGAAAAGGTGCGTGGACAGGCACTATCAGAAACGTTGGGATTAACTGATAGAAACGTTTTAAATTACTTGTATTTATAGAAAATGCTATATCTTGTGCCTTTATGAATGGAGCAAGACAAAATGGGAATGAAATATAACGTTTAAATTTACTTGTACAAGTAATTTTGACCGTTATAGATGGCGAGTAAGTAAATTTGAACGTAGCAAAATAAGTAAAATCAACCGTAGCTATAGCCGTAAAAAACAGTAAAATCCATGTGTTTGTAAGAAATATGTGCCACAAAAACAAGTAAAAATAACCGTAGCTATAACAGAAGCATTACAAATAACCGTTATTTAAAAGAAAAGGCAATTAGATACGGTTGAAAATACTTGCTTTTTGTAAAATTAGGTAAATAGATACGGTTGAAAATACTTATATTGACGGTGCTTTTTGGAACATTTGCCGAAAATATAGGATAACGTTTATAAATACTTGATTTAACGGTTGAAAATACTTAAAATAACCAATGTAAGATATAGTAACAAACTGTGCAATGAAGGATGTGTGGCAGCAATGGAGAAAAAAGATAACGAGCTGCTGATAAGAAAGTCCAATACCCTTATCAGTGGAAAATATAAGACATCAATTCTGGAAAATAAAATCATGGCAATCGCTTTGACACGGATTGAAATCGTAAACGGATGCCCGGTTGCCAAATTATATCCGGGTGAAATAAAAACGTTACTTGGCAAAAAAACCGATACAAATATATATAAGTCACTAAAGCGAACCGCAAAACTGATGACTGGACATCAGATCGTAATAGAAGACAACAAGGGGAACTTTTCCATATTTACCATGGTAAACAATGCGGATTATATAGACAAGCAGTTTATCATAACCTTCAATAAAAACATGACGCCGTATGTGCATCAGCTGAAAACAAATTTCACGACATATGAAGTGGCAACATTGATGAAAATTGAAAAAGCACATTCATATCGCTTATATGAGCTGCTAAAAAAAGAAATATATCGTAGTGATCCTAATATCAATAATGGGATTGTAACAAAGGAATATGGACTCAGCGAGCTGAAATGCACGATAGGATTAGCCAATACGGATGAAGAGGGAGTGCGCCGCGCCATTGCGGACGGGAAGTCCTGGGATGATATTTACGACAATGTGGTCAAGGATAAAAGTTTTGAGGTATGGTATGAGTTCCGCCGGCAGGTGTTAGATGTAGCGAAAAAGGAACTGGCAGAGAAGAGTGACATTATGTTTGAATATGAACCTTTGAAATATGGTAGTGGCGCAAAGGTACGGCGCATTCGGTTTTATATAGCCAAGAACGAGCCTGCAAGGAAACCAGAAATGGACAAGATGGTTGATCTTATTCATGATATAAATGGCGAGCAGATGACAATGGATTTTGAAAACGAGGGCGTTTTTTCCTATGTTGGTCATAATAAACTGACTAGGGATGACATCATAGAGTTTTTGCGGGTTGCGGAAAATGACGAGAAAAAAGTGGAAGAGGCAATTCAATTTGCAGATAGCCAAGAGTACATAAAAAATTATGCCGGCTGGATTGTTTCCTGTATAAAAGGAAAATATCGGAAGCCAGTAGAAGTATTCCAGGGCAGCGCAGAGAATGCAGAAGCAATAAGTGAAATGAAAGACTATGTAGAAGAGCACGAAGATGATATTGCTGTCAGGGTATGGGAAAAAATCAAAGCGAAACCGGAATACAAAGATTTTGTACTGTACCTGAATATGAAGGGAATAAAGGAGGACACCATAGAAGTTGTTTACAATATAAAGGAAAGGATAGATCTATTCACAGATTGGAAGACAGGAAAATTAACGCTTCAAAAGTAAGGCAGGATGTTGCACAAAATGTGAATATAAGGTATAATACACAATGTAAACAAAAAATAATAATCAACCTAGAAGGAGCAGATTTCGGTCTGCTCCTTTTTTACCCTTAAAAGGGAGAAAGCGAGGCAATTTATGAGTATTTACTATGTAAAAAGTGTAAAGTTCGATAAGGAGAACGGAAAGATTTTTGTTACGGCGGCGGATTCTAGCTGTCGTCCGCGGAGCTACTTCAGGAGTGAATATGCTTCAGAAATTTCCGACTTCAAAGAAAAATGCAAGCAGTTCTGGGTAAGTGTATTGGACGGAAATATGCAGTTTCTTAAAAGCTGCCACTGGTCTGAGGAAACAGAAAAAGCGTTTGAGGTAATACGGCGGATTGAAAAAGAAATAACTCCAATCGTAGGCGATATGTGCTACCATACATCTTTCTGGAGCGAGTTGAAAGCGTATGTTGCTACCACATATTTGGTGCCTCTTGTGACAAAAGAGGATGTTGTGGCAGATGAAGCGTTTGAAAGTGAGTTCGCGGAAAAGTGTCTGAAAAAGTGGCGTGAAATTGAAAAGCAGCGGGCAGACAAGGGACAGATCACTATATTATCGGCGCTGAAATCATCTATTTTCCCGGGGAAAGTTGTTCTTCAGTGTGAGAAAGAAAACCGCCTAATTGTTGCAGAAGAAAAAAAGTATCATTTAGGGATTTTAGAAAATGCGGATCATACAGCGATTATTCTTCCAGAAGGATCAGGTGATGACTGGAATATGGTCGCTTGCGGTACCGCTTCAAATTTAGCAGAGATTCTTGCTAAGTATCCGCAACTTACTAATGCTGTGAACACTCATGAGCAAACCGTGCGATTAAGATATTATGAGTGCTATGAAGGTTATTACGATGTGCAGGCAAGCAGCTTGGAAGAAGCAATGGAAACGCTGAGGGAAGACATGCGTAACGGAAAAGTGGATGGACCGGATGAGTGCTATGCCAGCGGCTGTACAACAGTTGAAATGGAGGATGTTGTAAGGCGTTATGCGGAATACCAGTACAACAACGTACGGTTGAATGAGTATTTGGGGAAAAATGAGACTGCAGTGAAAACTTATTGTGACAGAGTAGTGCAGCGGTTTGTAGACGGCTTAATCACGGTAAATGAAGCTATGAAGTTGCTTAATGATACGGTAAAAAATGTAAGCGCTAATACCACGGAACGTATATAGTGGAAGTTGCAGAGATGGATATGAGTGGGACTACGGTGTTGCACCGTAAGCCCGCTCTATAAAAAAAAGCGAGGTAGATTTAAGAATTTAGGGCTTTCATTTCGGTTACTTGTATCCGAGATGAAAGCCTTTTCTTATCTTAATATTTGTACTATATGTATCACACATAAAGACTTATAAATATAGCCTTTATCGTAATCATGCGTTATACTATCTGTATGAAGGATAAATATACTCACGCAAGGACTTGCGTATACAACATCAATTATCATATTATTTGCATAAAGCAAAATAAGGAGGTTCTTAGTATGCCACACAAAATAATTATAGCTGAAAAAAATCAGCAGGAGAAGCATTTTTCCGTCACAGATTTTGGAGGATATATATGATAAAAACGGTTAAAGAATATGTACAAATTTATCCTTTAGAGCAATTTCCACTCTTGCAAGAATTTCATGATAATTTACACTTATATTCCAATGACAAAGATGAATATTGGCAATTATTTTTAGAAAATAGCTTGGAACATGGGCTTAGAGTGATTTGTCGTATATTAGATAAGCACAATAATGGTAAGCAGCCCTTTGATGCCTATGTTTCGTTGGTTGGTGGTCCTGAACGTGATTTATATTATGTGGGCTTTTCTTGTAAAAATACAGAAGAAGATATTGAAAAAATGTTAGAAGAATATTCGGATAGCATTTTCAGTATTGAAGATTGGAATAAAGAGAGTATGCAAAAATTTTTTATTGAAAAATTATCAAAGGAAGATTTTGAACACGCTTGATTTTCACGGTAATTTAAAAATATGAAATGATAAAACGCAGGGGTAATAAATGAAAGAAAAAGCAAGCGTATCTTTATAGACTTGAAGATACGCTTGCTTTTTGTGATATAATTCGCATGAACGGCTTCTTTTTGACCGCGTTCAATGTGTTTCCATCCCTACAGCAACCCGAATACGCAAATGGTAATTTTCCCCCTTGGATATAATGAATATCCAAGGGGATTTTTAATTGTGATGTATGGAGTGACATATTCCAAAGGAAAATTACAGATACAGGAATAAAGTCCATTAAGCATAGACAATCATTCATTACCTATAATATCATATTAGAAAGTGTTCGTATAAGTTCACTTAAACGAACACTTGTTGCGTAAAAAAAAGAAATATGGTAAAATCACTATAAAATACAGAGGTTTTATCCATATTTCTTTGCTTTCTATAGAAAGTATATATTCGGGAAGATGAAGTGTCAATATCTGATATGTTAAATGTATGGGTGATCGCAGGCATCGTTTTGTATATACGAATGTGACATATAAGGAAACCTCTGGAAATGCAAGAATGGAGGTGCTATCTATGTCAACTGATTATAAAAGGCATGCGGAGTTGCAGGATCGGGAACGAACTAAGGAATTACTAAAGGAGCTGCCACCGTTTTGCACAGAATACTACAAAGGGCGTAATTTGAAGCTTTCTGCAAAGACGCAATATAATTATGCGTTTAAAATGAGCGTTTTCTTAAGGTATCTGCACGAGTCCAATTCTTATTTCGGCAGCAAAGAAATTCGGGATATAACCCTGGACGATTTAGATCATCTGAATAGGGATGATATTGAAGATTTCATGGAATGGCTGTCCGGGCAAAAAACCGGGCGTAACAGAGGCGCTGCCACGAACTCCTCTTCTACTGTAGATAATTACCTTTCCTGTTTAAGCACCTACTGGCGGTATTTTGTATCCAAGGAGAAGTTATCAAAAAATCCGTTTATAGGAATAGACCGAAACGTTGCCAGGAAAAAGAATATCATTTTTTTGGAAGCAGATGAACGTGATGAGATGCTGGAGGCAGCCTGGGGAGGCGATCAACTTAGTGAGCGACAAAGAAAAATCAGGGATAAAAGCAATTCTGCAATCAGAGATGCCACGATCCTTATGGTATTATTCGATACCGGGATCCGTGTTTCTGAGCTTGTGGGCTTAGATCTTGATGATATTGATTTCAAACATCATTCGCTGAAGGTTGTTCGCAAAGGAAATAAAGAGGATTCTGTGAACTTTTCTGATGCGACCGAAGAATTATTAAAAGGATATTTGGAGGAGCGAAAAACCTATCAGCCAGTGGATGATGAGTATGCACTTTTCCTTGTGAGCATTGGAAAGTATAAAGGAGAACGTATAAGCGTTAGATCAGTAGAAAAACTGGTGAAAAAATATGCTATGGCGAGCGGTGTGCCAAACGCCAGCAAAATATCTCCGCACAAACTTCGCAGTTCCTATGCCATGGCGATGTTGGATGCAACGTCGAATATCAGTTTGGTTCAAAAACAATTAGGACACCAGTTTATAGGCACCACATCAAAATATGCCGAAGCACGAAATAGGGATAAGGAAACGTATAGGAATGCTATATTTCACAACGATGTCTAATAAGTAAAAAAATTTTTTTTCCTTAAATAAGTAAAAAAATTTTTTTCAAAAACGCTACAAAAATGAACTTTATTATCGTGAAAAGTAAAAAAATTTTTTTGGCATATTTTTGCAAAAACGAACTTTATTTTATTGAGACCAGAATTTTCTGATCTCAATTTTTTAAAAATGTCGATATTTTTTTCGTCGGCATCCTTTGCAATATGAAACCTATTTTGGGGTGTGATGCGCCAATAACCTTTTGAGGGATTGAACTTCTGCATGACAATTATGCTCTTTTAAATATTGATAATCCGGATCCTGAAAAGAAAACAAGCCATTTAAAATCCTATATTTTACTAATAGATATTTTAAATCTTTTGAATCGAGCCACCCTCGTATCTGTTGGTAGTTGCAAAGTTTGCATTTTTCAACAGCACAATCATTGCCTTGCAAACATGAATCTATGTTATATTTATCACATGATTTTATAAACATAGTGTATATTTGAGCTTCATTCGTGTTTGTAGCAATATATGGTTCTACTTTAGACTCTTTCAATTTTTCAAATATTTGAAAATCTTTGTAGTGATTGATTATCAGCTCCTTGGCATCGCTATGCTCTTCAAAATAGTCAATGATTTCCTTTTTCGTTATTTCTTCTAAGAGAGTCAGTTTATTGGTAACCCATCCCCGTTTTGTGATTTGAAGACAATGTTTCTCTGCCTTTATTTTGAATAATCGAATAATAGAGTAAGCTGGTGGATTTATCTGAGAACTGATAAAGTCCGTTTTCCCTGAACATAAAATTACGTCTTCTATGTTTCTGCAAAAATGCGAATAACAATCTTGAAAATCTGTCGTGTAAATATTGCGCTGCTCTTCCTCATATGGAATTCCGATTTCATAAATATAATTATGTGTCTTGAGAATGCCATTTGTCTCCGTAACAGCTTTATAACCGATAATTGATTCAGGAACATCTGGACAATATACATCATGATAATCGTGGAAAACTTTGATACGGGATATTTGGTAGAAAGGGATTTTAAATTCTGCATCTCCCATATGATGTAATCCGTTATCAATATCTGGTGAATAAATATCTTGCTTTAGAATCAAATAAAAATTTTTAATGGAAACAGGAAATCCAGATACGATTTTTCCCTTATCTTTAAGAATCAAATTTATATATAATGGACGTTGAACGAAAGATGCTGCATCGGGAGTCTGCTGATAACAACGATTTATTTCTATGATTTGATTAAGCTTGAAATACAGATCGGTATCAAATATATCTATATCCGGTATCTTTGTAAGGTTTACATTAAAATAATCGGAGTATCTAAGCCGATTATTTCTATAATCAGCGTCCCATTTCTTGTTTAAAAAACAGTCTTCACATAACCCCAGAGATCGCTTCTGATTCAAATAGTCCCCTATTTTTTTGAGATTCAGATTATATAGTTTATTGCATGATTTACATTTTAGTTGCATAATACACCTCAGTTTCGTATCGTTGATATGACATCTAGCTAGTGCTGCACTGTCCTTCTTATTTTCTTATAGCCTGTCGTGATTCTGTCAAGAAGTGCTTTCTCATATCTGTTGGAATAATCTGCACCTGAAAGCAGGCATGATTTTCGATTATAATGTAGCCCTACCATTCCGGTCCTTTCGTAAAGGGCAAGGTCTTTATAGAATTCATTTATAACACGCTGCAGCGTATAGCAAACACAACTATATATTAGATCTGGCTGTAATTTATATTTGGGATTATTTAATATATATGAGGTGATTTCTTTAGCATTTAATTCGTCAAACAAGTATACATTGCCAAGATCATCATAGTTGGCGTGACAAAATGTATTGCGAACGATCATTCCTATTCCATTATATACTCCCGCATTGTTTATTAAGGAATACAGTTCATTCCGTGTATAGCGATTTATTCCATCCTGGATCAGAGAAATACTCTCTTCATAAGAACAAATATATTTTTTTATATCCAATTTTCTGCACACTCCTTTCACAAGTTATTATAACTACATTTTAAAATGTTGCAATATATAATACATCCCTTTTATCACCCAACATGTATGCTTTCTGTTGCAATTTATGAAAATAAAAGGTATAATACACTTATAAACAATGTAAAATTAAACTAACCAAACTAGCAGATGCAACGGCACCTGCTTTTTTTGTACCCTTAACCGGGAGAAAGAGAGGCAACTATGGCAAATTACCATGTTAAAAGATGCGACAAAAAAGGAATCCTGACAAAAGGAAAGACCGCGTATGAGCTGAGCAAAGTCTGCGAATGCGGTTTTTGCAGATTTCGGGTTAATAAGCTGAAAGAAAGACGTAACAGCTTGACAGTTTACACGGATTATCTGAACAAAGTGCCAGAAGTGATGAAATTTCTTGACGAATGGAACTGTAACAGCGATAAAGCGCTTCCTGTTACGGTTTTGAATTTCGATGAGATGAATCACACGGCACAGGCAGGTTCTTTCCGGTGATAAGGAATGCACGTTCCGAAAAAGCGAAGGATCGTCTACAGATCAAGGATCTATCAATTCATTCTTAATGAAAGGCGAGGGAAACAGTTATGATTAACGAAGAAAAATTGCGGGAGAACCGACATATATTGCCGGTTTGTGAGAAACTCATTCTTTTGTATAACAAATACAGTGGTCGCATTAAGGACGCGGATCCGGCGGATCTGCGGAGATACGAATACTGTCATGAGGTTCTTAGAATGAAAGGCATTAAAAGCGGCTGTGACACTTTAAAAGATGACATGGAAGCGCTTGAAGATGCAGTGAACAAATTAAAGAAAATAGGATAAAAAAACAAGCGTTGATCTCACCTCATATGGGATCAGCGCTTGTTTTTTTTGCCCTACTTTATTTGCTGGAGGAAAATGAAAACTCCATATCTGTTGATGCCATGCCAAGCATAAAGAAAATTTCAGACAGAAGCGACGCTGTAAAGGCAAGATGCCCACGATCATCTACTTCAAAATACTTCATGGCGTCATTGGTTATACTTAATGCGTCATTGAATAAACCGTCTACGAATTCGGTGCAATTATCCGTCGTCATTTCAAAGCCCAGGTCCTGCACAGGATAAGTTGGGGTTTTGATTTCAGCATAGCCGGTACAATAATTACGAATAGCCTCAATCAGTTTCGCAAGTGCAACCGTAATCCCCTTGATAGAATGCAGTGATAAGTCTGCCTCCTCAAAGTCTTTGTGAAGGGCTGGCAGAAGCTGCTTTATCTGCTGATAAGGTTCGTTCCAATAAGTGATCCCCTTTTCCTTAAGGTACTGCGAGAAAATCTCGTTTGTTTCTGTGGTGATCGCATCAAAAGCCCCCTCCTTTTTTAATTTGTCATAATCATCCGCGATGATTGCTGTCTGCGCTACAATTTCTTTCGCACAGTTGTAGCCGCTTGCGGTCTTCAGCTTTCTTTTTTTGTCTAAACGCTTATATTCACGCTCGTCCATTTTCCATTCCTCCTTACAAAGATAAAAATTTCATAATGTATTGATAAAACATATTCCCGGCATATACCGTGGCGATGATAAACAAAACATTATTTACGAAGCCGTTAGCTTTGCATATGTTAAATTTGACTCCTATTTTCAGCGGATAAAATAATCGTACTGACTTGTGATTTAAGGTATCCAGTAAAACATGTGATAGAAATGCAACAAAAAAGTAATATCCATACTGCCCTATCCAGACTGCGATTATACCACTGAGAATGAGGTCTATCAATATAGAATGCATAGCATTGCGATGATGACTGAAATAACCGAATAAAAGGACCAATAGAAATAGAGTGAAAAGGTTCTTCGATGTACTTATACATGTCGGCAATGTTAAAGTCAATTCAAATTGATTCTTTATAAAAGTGGCTGCTGCAGCAAGTAATACGATGCCAACTAACAGCCAATTAAAAACGTGTCTCACTTTGGAGTTGGCTTCGTCAATATCGCTAACTTCGGATCCGATTATAGAGATTGCTACGCCGGCAAAAAGAGATTTAAAATCCGTAGGCTGAGCAACGCAAAAATAAATAGCACAGCCTACAGCAATGTGCGTTTTACCCAACATCCGCAATTTCTCCGTCTTCGTCGTCTCCCACCCCATCTTCGTCAGAATATACAACATCCGATACATTCATCTTATCCATGACTTCGATGGCATCTGGTATTACAATCTCAAGAGTCTTTGAACACAACTTTGTGAGGAATCCAAGCACATTTGCATATACCGGATCGGGTGCAATGTATATTTCGTGACCAAATACCTCGTATAATTCATTTTCCAACATTTTGCTTGTACCGCCGATAAATACCAGTTCCATATAATCCAGGGACCAGTTCTTGGCATTGCATAACGCTTTAATCTTACGAACATGCTCTACAAGATACTTGTGGATGAATTCAGCGCTTCTCTGCTCTACTTCCGGATTCTGGCGGATAGGTGTTAAATGCCGCTTATCTAAAGGCTGCCGCAGAATAGATGCAACAAGCTTTTCGTCGCAGCGAGAAAATTCTGCTGATAACTCCTGTGCCAGACCGGCAATAAGGATCTGTGATCCTAGCTCACCGGTCATACTGAACTCGGAATCAAGGTCAAAGCCGCTCCAATAAGATCCGTTTACATTGAGACTGCCAATGTCAACAGTAGCTGTTGTTGTATTCTGGAACTTGGTAGGATTGAGATATAAAACGCCGCTTGATTCCGGGGCAACAAGTTTTGTTTTGATCGTGAACTTTACCGTCTTGGGTTCTTCTCCATTCTTCGGCTTTAATTTTACGGAGATCTCCCCGTCTGGAAGGATAAAATTCCGATAGGCATTTCTCTTTTCTACATTCTCAAATTCTTTGACCGGAATGCCGATAGCAACGTGTACCGTGTTCTCTTCATCTGCGTTTAAGCACATTGCGATAGCTGAAAGAGTGCAAATCTTATGAATGTCCGTCATCTTTGATGTTTCAAGTTCGGCGTTGAATTTGGCACCTTTTCCGACTTTGTATACTTTTCCATCCATTTCCGCCAGAAATGTTCCTGATTCAATAGAATCATCACTGAAATCACCATCTCCGATCTTAGTAAGGAAGGCAAGTTTCTTCGTAGAATTTTTCTCGGGATCATATATCGCAACCTTCGTTGCATTTTTCCCGCTGTCAATTGCTAAGTATCTGTCCATAAAAAAAATCTCCTTTTTTATATATAGTAGTGCTTGTTGACCCTCTCCAGGGTTTTGGCTAATCTGGCAACGAATTTAAAATTGCAACCGCATTTGCAGTTGCCTTTGATTGGTTTGATAAGCTACCGGACGAAGGAGGCTTGACGTTTGGCGCATGATCGGGAACCAAATTGCCTGATTCATGGCGGACGTACCGGGCGCTTGGTGTCCGCGCACTCGTGGCGTGTACGTTAGTGCCGACCTCTGAACTGCCGATAGGAATTACCTTATTATTAGAATCACGGATAGCAAACCCCTGTTCTAACTCGCAAACAGCCTGTTTCCGTAAAAGAATATATTCTTCCATTGACAACGGCGAAGAATTTGAGCACCCTACGATTTCGGTGAAATTATTGTAAATGGAATGCGTGTAAGCACCTACATCTTCAGAAAACAAATTGGGTCACCTCCTTGGTATAAGTGTATTATACCATATGTAGACAGCATGGTCAAGTGAACTATACCATGTATTTGCATTTTGCGTTCGGATATGATACGATAATACTATTAAACGTGTCGTAAGGTAAGCACCTTGGGTTACGCGCATGAAGATCCAGTGAGTATGCGCACCATTTTAAAGATAAGGAGGATTTCATTGAACAATATCTATATTTTTAAAATCGAAGATTTTACAGAGCAGGACGCACTTCTTGTGAAAAAATTTGATAAGAGTGACAAGGTTATTTTCATGCCGAATGAAACAGGCATGATTAGTTACGCTCTCTTTCCTATTTTGGCGACATGGAAAACAGAGCCAATATTTATGCAGCCAATTGCAGACTGCTCGGACACAGAGCCAATGTTGTTCTTATTAGGATTGCAATGCGCAGACTGTAATGGAGATCTTTACATCGTAATGAGAGATAATCCGTTTAAGTCTCTTGAAGCCTGTGAATTTGGAACATCTAAGGGACATGTTTGCATTCATGTAGCGGAAAGTCTGGCAGATGTGCTGCCTAAAAAGAAGACGCGCCAAGGGAAAAGGCTAGAGTTGGCGGCGGAAAATGAACCGCAAACTGCTAATACAGAAGAGGAAATATATACAGACGATTTACAAACAGCTGTACCCGACAAGTTTGCAAATGCAATTGCAAGCATAGAAGCAACCACGGGCGTAAACTTGGTTAATAACATGAATGAGATTTACAACTGTGTGAAAGATTCAAAAGATGATCTGCTTCCGACGTTTGAGTTTCAGCTGGGCATGAAATTTCCTGCGGATACGGTCGAGATATTGCTGAGAGCATTAGAACCGAGTATAGATATGTTAAAAGAATTGGTCTAAGGTATTTCTCGAATGCAGATACCTAAACAACAGCCTTGATAGACGCAAATGCCACAGATCCATCACAAACATCAGTATGTAATAGATCTGTGGCATTCGTTTTTCCGTTTTCCTTTATAAATCCATTTTTCTTCAGATATATTTAACAAGAGCAGAAATATCACTGGCAACAAAAACTTCCGTATGCGGGCGTCCCTGTTTTGATATGCTGATAATGGAAACATATTTACTGTTATCGTCTATTACGAAAAAGTTTTTCACGCAAGCATCTATGAAAGGCTTATAGTTGATATTGTCTGGATCCACCCAAAATTCATTCTCTTCATAAAATGTTGTAAAAAGGACAAATACATGTTGAAATTTATCAAATGGATTCTTTTCATAATACCGCTTCGTTGCACGAAAGCAGGTGGAAAAAAAACTATCAGCTTGTTCTCCAAGCAACGGATTAAGTTTGCTGTCTGCACGGAGTGTATGCGGAAGTCTTGATTCTAAATCAAATTTATAGACAGTATCTTCCATACTAATGTCAACGTTGAACGCAGAAGCACCGAAGTCGTATCTCTCTCCTGAGTATGCGGCATTGTGGAAATCTTGCAAATTCCTTTTCAACTCGTTACAGATTTTAATTGCATTCAGTATGGAGGCACCGTTAAATATCTGGGAGTCTATAATTTCAAGCAGCTGCTCATGCAAAATGGCATCTAAGTTTTTTAAGGTATTCATATATTTATTCTGTTCTTTGGGTTTTAATTCATTTTTGATATATTTCAGCATTACACTACTCTCCTCTTCTCTTCTCTTCTGCTATACATCATTCTTACTTAATGTTCCTAAATCAGGTAGCCAAGCTTCTTCACTGGGGCGTCTCAGTGATGGCGGAACAACTTCGTCGTAATACGCGGAGTGTTCAGCAGATGCCATATCAATAAGCCAGAAGTCCTTGCCATTTTGCATAATATCAACGGACCACTGCCCTTCAAGGTCTATATTGGGAAGAATCGTTTGCAAATGTTTTATAACGGCGTCCTTGTTGGCTTCATAACGACTAGATAGCCTCTCTTCATTTGCAGAGTAGGTAATGTGATCGTGAAAAGCATCAGGACCGTAAGGTGCTGTTTTCTCAAAATGACGTTTTACAGTTTTAGCATCCCAGTAGGGATGTATGCCAAGAACCTCATTGGTGTCAAAATCAACAAAAGCCCTATATTCTGTATGCAAAGGTAGCCCATGGTAAATCGTAAGGTTGCTTTCGACATCAGAAATAAAGTCTCTCACAACCCATTCTGTCGTAGTGCTTACGCCATATATGACCGGTTGATTTCTTCCAGATAGGTCGTAGTGTGCCATTTGAAGAGCCTGCCAATGGATGAATAGTAAATATTCACCAAGCTCTTTTATCTCTTTCGCTCCGCTGACACGAGCGTTTCGGAAGTCAAACTTAGAAGAGTATGTCCCGGTCTTAATAAAATAGTCTTTATCGGTCTGTAAACCGAATACCCTATAACAATATTCATCAACAATGTCCAACGTTGTTCTTGATAGCGACATGTAGTCTAACCTTGTCAGTTGGAGTATAGAAATAGGCACCTTGATGATTTTTGTGGCGGGAATTTTAAAAAATCCTTCAGAACTGACCGCATCTACGATTCTTGGAAGCCAAAACCCCATGCTGATGGGATTCTGGTCAATTATTTCATAAGTGATCGGATCTAAATCCAGCAAATCAAGTCCTTGCCGGAAATGGTTGTAAATTGCTTTTTTCAAGTTGGGGTTATTTGCTTTTTGATATTCGTCCCACATAGCGACGAGCGATATTCCGGAACCGGGAATGTCGCGTTTTATCATGCTACCGGTAAGATCCGGCTGCATGTTTTTCGGTAATGCCTGGATTTCTTCGGCGGTAACTCTTCTGCTTTGTGAAAGATCACGACGATAATCAAATACTACGGACCGTTTTCCGTCGTAGCTATACATAATTGTTTGGGATACAAGGTCACTCACAATCTTTTCAACAACATCTTGAAGTTCTGTGGGGACATCTGTTAGTATGCCTTCCTTGATCTCTGCAACCTGCCGACTGTTAATTCTAAATAAATTATCAGACAAACCTTGGCTTTCAGAATAGCGCTCATACCCTTCTTCAAACGCTTTAAGCGCATCGGGATTGGTATTTAACAATTTGCAGAGTTCTTCTTCCGAAATGTCTGCATTTGCTTTTGCCGGAATATTAAATAGATTTTGAAAGTTACTTATTTTATTTTTTATATTTCCAATCACCATAATATACCTCATATTACTAATATTGAATGACAGCTCCACAATTAAATCCTACAGGTTGTGCCAACTACGTTTGGACTTGTATGATTATAGTTTAGCATATTTGACATAATGGTGTAAAGGCGGTATAATACACTGTATAAACAAGAAAAAACAATCAAACTATAGCGTTGCGTATCTAATACGTGGCGCTATTTTTTTCCGGAAAAACCGGAAAGGAAGGAGACAATAGTATGGGAAGAAATTTATGGAATGTATCAGAGGTATACATTTCGGCGGCAACAAAGTGCATATCAAAAAGTGATATAAACTACCTGAAGGTCGCTTGTAGAATTGAGGGCAAGATGGTATTCATGCAGATTTTTGACGATGCAAGGGAGAAAAACCCTTATAAGGCAATGGAAAAAGCATTGGATCTCGGAACAGAATTTATGCACATGAAGCAGCCGGAAATGGTAATGGCACTGAATGACGAAAAATCGGAATACGTCAATATGCTCATTGAGAAAAAAATACCAGTTGATCTTAGCGTTCGCGTGAGCGGCTACGAGACTGATGGTAAAGAAAAGTTCGGCTACACAATAGTCGACTGGGCGTTTTCTGATACGAAACGCGCAAGAAAGCTGATCGCGCAAACATTGATCCCAACCGGGGATGCGGCACCAATCGAGAAGATTGATGACTTAAGCGAGTTCGGTTGATTCTGAAGGAGGATTGGTGAAAATGAGGGTTTTATGTGTAATATGTCTTATCTTAGCAGTGCTGCGTATATACACGAGACAGGAACGCATAAAGAGGAATGCAGAACAAATAGAAAAAGAGCACTCCTCTCCTGCTGTCTCCAAAGGGATGTTTTATGATAAGTACATAGATGCCTATGTAGAACAGAAATTTGGTGCGGATGCTGTATGGACAATTAAAGCGCCGGGATTTGTCTGGAGCGAAGCGCTATGTGTTCCACTGCATGTGATTAAAGACAGTTCGTCAGAAGACATCAAGGTTTCAAAGAATGAAATCCTTTTTGTGTATAACGATTTGTTAGATCCGAAAAAGCCGGAGCCGGAACCGGAGAAGCCAGAAAAAGAGAATGTTGTGAATAAATGGATATATTCTAATCTGCCAGAGATAAACATTCAGATTTATGAGTTGCTTCAAACCAATACTACAAGAATAAAATATCCTTGCGATCTGGAGTTTAAATATCTCCATGAGTTATTGAAAAAGCTTTGCGAGTGTACAGAATATGACTTCAGACTGCAGGGGAATATGCTTGTTATTGACTTTGAAGTGTACAAGATGACTTGCTGCGGTAACGCAGGCTAGAGGCGCGTTGCCTTTGTAAGGAATTTTACTTGCACAATGCGCGAATATGTGGTATAATTCACAATGTAAACAAAAAATAATAATCAAACGAAAAAGAGTAGGTAGCCGCCTGCTCTTTTTTTGTACCCTTAATTGGGAGAAAGCGAGGCTAATTATGGCAAAATATTTTGAAGAGGTAGCCGCTACGGTTACGTTGGAAACAGCAAAGGATCTGGAAAAATACTTTGAATTTGCAAAGACAAATTCCTATGTATCCTCTTACTGCAAAGAAACGTCGATCGTTGGCATTGAAAATGAACCGCTGCTGCATATCAATGGAGCTGGTGAGTTTGTACCTGATGACCGATGCCCGGATGTTTCAAAAGAGGACTTTGAGACGGCGGTTGTTGAAAGAGGACTTTTCGTGATGACGCCGGTGAATGGAGATATGAAATGCTATCCAAGCATTTATACCGCATTCAACGGGCTGTGTGCAAGAGCCGGAATCAAGGGAACTCTGATCTGCAATACAGAGGAAAGTCGCAACTTCGTACCTATGGATGCAGAGACAAGAGGCAATTGGCTTACATATGGATTCCATCACAATAAGGGTGCGGCGAAATTCCGTATCTGTGATGGGTTCGTAGATGCCTGCAATTCGGATGGCTATATTTGGCTGTCTGAGCAGAAAGGTTACAATGCGGTGGTAAAAGCATTGAAGAAAGAGCATCCGAACACCGCGTTTTCCTCGGGTATGGTGTCACATGAATACCTGTACGTCGAGCTGGATCTTAATGACGACATTGCAGAAGACGGCTTTATGCAGCTTTTGGCGCAGTTTGGTGCAGATGTAACAAAACTTCGTTGTGGTGTGTACTACTGCACTTCCGATGTTGGAAATGCATGTATGAGTGCGTTTCCATTCTACGAGCTGAATGGAACACGCTTCCGTCTGGGAAAAGGGATTACGTTGAGACACGAGGGAGACGCATCCATTGCAAAATTCTCAGAGCTTTTAAAGGGATTGGGTATGCTGTTCAAGGAAGCTGAAGATACCGTAGAGAAGCTCGGCAATACCAACCTTAAGTATCCGGCAGGATGTCTGCAGCAGATTATTGAAAACAATAATTGGCTGCCGGCTAAAGCTGCAAAAATGGAACTGGAGGATGCGGTTACGCTGTACGGAAACGGGAAAGAATCTGCAACGGCATTTGATGTGTATCTTATGGTAGCACATATCATTGAGACACAGGCGGTTATAAAGCCGATGACACCGACGCAGAGAGTGAATTTCTCTGAAGAGGTATCAAAATTACTCAACTTCGATTATGAGAAGTATGACGTTCCATACATCGAAGAGTAATCAATGATGCAACTAGACTGAAAGAGAGAGCTTCGGCTCTCTCTTTTCTGTAAAAGAAAAGGAGAAAATAACTTATGAATTATTGTGAAATGATTCTGGTCGATGGAGCCGACAATCATAATAAGGTATACATCATGGAACAGATCAGTGAGGATCAGTTTAGGGCGTCCTGGGGACGCTATGGTGCAGCATTAAGCACAAAGCTTTACTCCATGAATGTCTGGGATAAGATACAGAGCCAAAAATTAGGCAAAGGATACGCGGATATAACGAAAATGAAGACTGTTATTACACAGTCGGTAGGTGTTTACGCTCCTATTGCGGACAAAGCAATAAATGATCTGATCACTAGGATTTTGGCATATGCCAATGAATGCATTCGCAAAAATTATAGGATTCGGAAGCAGGATGTAACCAAAGAGATGATCGTTTCTGCAAGGGAAAGCATACATGATCTGGTGCGCCTGACAACTAAGGATTGCAGTGTAAAGGAATTTAATCATGTATTGGAGAAATTATTCTGCATTATTCCAAGAAGAATGAGCAATGTTGCCGACTATTTGGCAACGTCAGAGGCTGATTACGGAAAGATCATTGAACGGGAAACAAGTCTTATCAACGTCATGTCTTCTATGGAGGGAGCTGATGATGAAGATGTACCTAATTCGGGAAAAACAATTCTTGACGCGTTTGGATTGACAATTCGCCCGTGCGATGAAAAGGAAAACCGTAAGGTAAAAGAGAAACTTACGGCTGAGTCGGCAGGTAAGTTTGCTTGTGCGTTCCGGATCAGTAATAAAAAATGCGATGACAGATTCAATGAATATGTCAAAAAAAACCGTATACAGAAACGTGATATGCACTTCTTCTGGCATGGTACAAGAAATGCAAATGTATGGGGTGTTCTAAAAAAGGGAATGCTTTTGAACCCTAATGCAATCATTACAGCGAAAATGTTTGGCTATGGGTTGTATTTCGCCACAAGAGCAAAAAAGTCCATTAAATACACGTCTTTGGACGGTTATTATACTGGCGAGACTGCAGACGAAGGATTTCTGTTTGTAATGAAAGTCGCGTATAAGAACCCCAAAGTGGTATACAGCTGGGAGTCGTGGATGAGCAATCTTAAAGGAGATGATATCCGAAAAGCGGGAAATGATGCCGTTTTTGCATCAAAAGAACGCGGAATGCTTATAAATGATGAAATTATCGTTTATGACGAAGCACAGGTGTGTCCAAGATATCTTGTGGTTCTTAAGAAATCGGTCCTTGGGAAAGGTTAGGTGAAATTCTATGATAAAATTAAAAGAGACAGCAGAAGCAATGCTTCTGCTGCTGCTGTTTTTTGGAGTGGGCGTGGCAGGGTATTTTCATAGGGAAATATACCTTGTAGTTGCCGGTATTACTGGATTGGTGTTTTTCATTATCCTGTGCTATGCGCTATTTGCGGAGCATATGGAAAAAGAACAGAAACAGAAAAGATCAAAAAATAATCAAACAAGGAGGAGTTCATTATGAATTACTATACCTCGGATTTACACTTTGGTTATGAGAAGGTTATTCAAACAGCTCACAGACCATTTAGTTCATGCAAAGAAATGAATGACACGCTGGTTCGCAATATCAATGAACGAACAGACAGAAATGACGTATTGATCATTTTAGGGGATGTCGCCTGGTATGGATACAATCCTGTAAAAGAATTAAAGGCGATTCATTGCCATAAGGTCTTAATTGCGGGAAACCATGATGCTTCACTGATACATCATGAGGCATCTTTTCGACGCTGCTTTGCTGACATCAGAGATACAGAACTGATCCGTGAAAAGGATTGCAAGATATTCCTCTCTCACTACCCTATTTGCGAATGGGATGGATATTGTAAAGGTATTTATCACTTTTACGGTCATGTTCACAACAATATTTATGGTGGCGGGTACCTGATGCGCTTATATCCAACTGCTGTTAATGTTGGCGTTGATTGCAATGACTTTAAGCCCAAGACGGCAAAAGAATTGATCGACGAGCGGTTAGATCATTATTACAGGGATCTTGATCTTTTGCCGCAGCTTCCGGATGACTTCTTGGCATCTGCGGTGTTTATGAGAGATATGGACAATCGTGGAACGCGGAAGGTAGATTTTGAAGAACTGTTGTCGGGAAGAACGTCTGAGATAAGCTACAATCCACCATTCTTTTCGCCGGATTATAAGTAAATAGTGTGTCAAAACAGTTGAAAAGCTGGTATATACATGGTATAATTCACATTATAAACATAATAATTAAACAAACAATGGGAGTCAGTGTTTACATTGGCTCCTATTGTTTACCCCAAAAGGGAGAAAAGGAGAAAAATTATGAACAAAGTAATTCTTATGGGAAGAACAACCAAAGACGTAGAGGTGCGTTATTCACAGGGAGAAAATGCCACTGCCATCGCACGGTTTGTGTTCGCTGTAGATCGCCGCTTTCATCGTGATGGGGACGAGCAGACGGCAGATTTTATCAGCTGTCTTGCGTTTGGTAAAACAGCTGAGTTTCTGGAGAAATTCGGACGTAAGGGAACTAAATTCGTTCTGGATGGACGTATTCAGACCGGAAGCTACACCAACAAGGACGGACAGCGTGTATACACGACGGACGTTATTGTCGAGAATGTAGAGTTCGCAGAAAGCAAGAATTCTTCCGGCGCCGGAAACAACTCTGGATCGGCACCATCGGGAAGACCTGCGCCAAGCGAAGCAGCAGGTGACGGTTTCATGAATATTCCGGACGGAATTGATGAAGAGTTACCATTTAACTAAGTAAGATAAGGAGAGGGCAAGCCTCTCCTTGTTTTTTAGAAGGAGAGGCAAACAATGAACAAGAATGAAATATTTGACAAAGCAAAGAACGGGGTCGCTGAGATTCCAGTAAGCACAATAATCGGTGAATATATGTCGTTAAAAAAGAACGGCATACATATGGTTGGCATATGCCCCTTTCATAATGCCAATACTGACAGCAGCTTTAGAGCGACAGATTCAAAACATCGTTATAAGTGTTTTGCCTGTGGGGCTGGCGGCAATGGAGTGGACTTTGTGAGCCGCTTTAAGGGGATCAGCTACCGAGATGCACTTTTCGATGTTGCGCTTGAATATGGTATTATATCTTCGAGCGAATATGAGTTGTGCATGAAAAAAAACAGTGCGCCACCGGTAAAGATCAAAACCTTTCAGAAACAGGAGTTGAAAGCCGTGTCTAATAAGCCGGTTGATGCTCTTATGAAGCACAATGTGTACACCTTTATGCACGATTTCTTTGGACTCACGGAAAAACACCGCAAACATCTGAAAGAAGTAAGAAGATTGTCTGACGAAGCTATTGATAAGGACTTCTTCTCTATCACAGCCAACAAGAAAACTGCTTTTGTTAAAGCATTGAGGATTAAATTCCCGGAATATTCAACAGAAATGTTGATGGAAATCCCAGGATTTTATTATGATCAGACATATTCCTGCTTGCGAATGTCTTCATATGAAGGCATAGGTATCTGCATCCGAGGCTTTGATAGTCATATCAAGGCAATTCAAATAAGACAAGATGTCGTAAAACCAGGCAGGTCGAGGTATGTGTGGTTTGCGTCAACATTTGCATGGCAAAAGCCCCTTTTATACAAAGGCGGAAACGGTACAGGCGCTCCTATTGATTGCCTATACCCTACCCGGTTAAAAAGAAAATATGCAATTGGGATTGTTGAGGGAAAGTTCAAAGCAGAAATACTTGCGGACCAGGGACTGTTTGCATTGTCAGTTCAAGGCGTAGGAAACTGGAAAGGCGGGGATGGATGGACTGGAATAGATTACGAAATTGACCAGCTGAATTATTTCTCTGCTCTCGGAATGGACACTATCTATATTTTTTATGATGCAGATATGTTGTCAAATAACGGCGTGTTTCATCATGCAATGGCACTTGGTGAATTTTTGGAGGATAAATACCCCAATATGCATGTCGTATATGCTTTATGGCATGAAGGATATGGTAAAGGCATTGATGATCTGTATATTAACGGTCATTCCGATGATGTTATTTACACAAATCGGAATTGCTTATATAGCGTGCAAAAGGAGCTGGATCTTTCGGTGCGGGAAGCTTTAAACATTGCTGACTGTCCTCAGAACAAGATTCCAAAGGACACAAAAGCACGGTATCAAGTTATAATGCAAGGCTTAATGGAGTCGGCATTGTTGTCTACAAAGTGTTTGTAATGCCAGCAAAGTCGTGGTATAATACACAATGTAAACAAAATAATATTCAAACAGAAAAGAGTAGGTAGCCGCCTGCTCTTTTTTTGTACCCTTAATTGGGAGAAAGCGAGGCTAATTATGGCAAAATTTAAAGAATTACCGAAAAAGGAACAGGAGGGGTATGTAATTGCCTATACCAATGCAATCAAGGTAAAAACATATCAATTGTGTTACCGTGACATAGGGGAAGCGTTGAAAAAATTGAAGGAGGATGACGAAGACGCTCTTTCTATTGAGGCAATCATTAAAAGAAAAGATGGAAGTTCTAGCACTGAAGAAAGTATTAAGGCAAGTGCCAAGGATGTTATTCCAGTAATCGAGGCTCTTGTTAAGAGCGGAAGATATTTCAGCAAAAACCACGATTATCAAACACTTGGCGATGTTGTGGTAAAAGAATCTCAATCATTAAGCATGATCCCCGATGACTTCATAACAGAAGAACTTGTTGACTATGCGATTGAGTCGAAAAAATATCTTAACGTAAGAGATATTCCTTCAAAATTTATGACGGCAAGACGATTTGTCACCATTTGTAAAAAAGATAGGAGCGCTGTCAATTGGCTTTTTCAGTATGTAGACATTTTATCAGATGAGGAATTACTTGAAGTCCTTTGTGCAAATAGTGACGGATTGTCTAACGTTCCTGCAGAACGCTGGAATAAGGAATTACTCTATCACTATCTTGAGTATTGCGTAAGAAATTACAAGGACACAGGATTTATGGATTACATGGCGAAATTGCCAGAAGAATTAAAAGACAAGGTGTATTACCAATGCTGCTGCATGACGGGCGGATTCTATTACAGCAAGATTCCGGAAGAAATGAAGAAAACGGTGATTTCTTGGAAACTGGTCACAGAAACAATAAGACGATGGGATATCGCGCAAGAAGAAGGACGCCTTATAAGCTATAATGGACTTGGCTGGATGTTGCAATTTCTTCCTATAGAGTTTAAAACTAAGGAAGTGTGCATAGAAGTATGCAAAAGATATCCTTATGCGATAGAACACGTCCCTAACAAGATTATTGAAGATGATTCATTTTGGGAAGAACTGTTGCGCAATGAATATTTCGCACCACTCTTACAATTAGAGAAAAAACAAATAAAACATCTATCAAAAAAATATCTTGAATTAAAAAAAGAGGTAAATGTGGTAGATGAAATTGGTCGCGGAACATTTAAGCCTAAATCAGAAGAAGAATGGAAACTCCTTTTGAACAGGCATGGGGAGAAAATCTTAGATATCCCTGAAAATTTTTTGTCTGCAGAGATGCTGCTTATCGCAATGCGTTCAAACAGTTATGTTGTAGAGAAAAATACAGATGTGATTGATAAGCTATCAGAACCTGACAAAAAGCTTTTTTGGAACATGGTTGTAAAAGAAAGATTATTTACAAAACCAATCTCTGTACCGAGCGAATACATGTCAAAAGAGGTAATATGTGACTGGGTAAAAGGCAAATACTGCTACGATGCAAAGGATATACCTAAAGTATATCACACGGAAGATGTTTTGCTTGAACTTGCAAAGGCTCATCCAGACCGATTTACCTACGACTATGATATTCAGACACAGAAGCTGATCGACACTATAATGTCTTTAGCGGAGAAGGATATTTGCAAAGCAATATATTTGAAAAAAGTCCGACCGGATTTAAGAAGAAAGTCGCTCATCGACGAGTTATGTCTTACCGTTCCAAGGGAAATGCTTTCGCTCGATTCCATTTCAAAGGAACAGATTGATGTGATCCTCTCTCATTCACCGGATCTCATTATAGATACTCCAATGTGGTATATTAGAGAGTTAAGGAGCGGCAAGCAAAACAAGGATACCGGAAAGCCGGCTTTAGAGGCAAATAATATTCCTCATATGGATGTGTACACAAATGCTCCTATTAAAAAGCAAATAGAATCTCCGGATATCATGATTGATGACTGGACGCAAATCAGCATCTTTGATATACTTGCTGCGCAATAGAAATAATAACTTTTTTGGGAGAAAGAGAGGAAAACAGACATGAAAAGGATTTATTATGCAACTCCTTATGACATACTTATATTGTTTGGACTGTTTATTGTGGTTTTTGTAATGTGTATCACACATTCAGACAGCTCAACAATCAAATTTTTGTTATACGTGTATGTAGGGGGATTTGTGGGCTATTATGTGTTAATCAGATGGTTATCAAACAAAGGCGAAAGGCATTGCAAATATTTACAATACTGGAATATTTGGGGAAATAAGCGCCATGTGTTTATATCAATGTATAATGGAAAATGCAAGGCTAATGAGGGAAATGAAAAGCCGGGAAAAACCGAAGAGGAAAAATTTGAAAACGAAATAAAGCATGCCAAGAATTATCTTGCCGGCGCAAAATGTATTACATGCACTCATGCTAAATATTGTAAAGAAATTAAGGAAGTTGACCCTGAATGTAAACAGCAAAAAGCTTATATGGGAACCTTGAATAGGGTTCAACGGTATTTAGGCAAGCCTTGTGATGGTAAAAAGCGTCAATTTTACCGCGTAACCTTCACCCTATGAGAGTAGATTTAAAACTGCTTGCACATAGTGGTGCATATGTGGTATAATTCACTATGTAAACAACAAAATAATCAAACTAAAAAGGAACAGATCTCGATCTGTTCCTTTTTTTGTACCCACAAAAGGGAGAAAGCGAGGCAATTTATGGCAAAAGTAACAGAGAGGTATTTTGATTTGATCGGAAGTGAGTTAGATGCTACCAGATTGAAAAAGCTGGTACGAAAGGATGGGCGGAAAATCATTCGTCCAATCTTTCTTGCGAAAACATCAAATGTAACACCAAACGAGTTCAAGAAGATTCCACAGGAATTTCGATGTGACTATGAGTGGGATTCGTACACTCGTACTTACTACACGGACGGAACGGATGTTTGGGCAAAGGAATGGAGAAAGCATTCTCCCTACTGGAGAAATCCCAATCATCCTTACTATGTAAAAACGTCCGTTACAGGATCCGAGATTGCATGTGCATATGAAGGCAGCGAGTTGCAGAAAAAAGCGCTTGCACTCTTCTACGATGGACAAACTGGCAGTACATTTCGATCTTATGCGGAAACTGTGGCAAAAAAGCAGGGACTTGATATGATGCGGGATGACGGCTCAAGTGACGTCTTTTTCGCCGGTCACTGTGAAGAAGCGTCAATGCGAATTCGTTTGGAACAGGCATGGAAAAAGCGGCATCCAGAGGATGACGTTGAGGTTATTTCGGACACCGGCATGTATACATCGGGATATATGAATCCCGACGGATCTCGGAAGTATGCATTTGCAATTATCAATCCGGATGACGCAATCAAGATCAATGGTGTTGTTGGTATCGTGGAATACAAGACATGCAACTTTGGATCAGAAAAAATGCAGCTTTGGAAAAACGACATTGTGCCATTCGAGTATTACTTACAGGTGGCATATTATATGGCAATCAAAAATGTCCCATATGCCGTTATCTGCGTGAAGTTTGGCATCTCGGAGGAAGATTTCAAGTATTTTGTCATTCACAGAGATTTTGATGTAGAGGATGAAATACTTAAGATGGCAGAAGAACTTTGCAAAGATGTAGAAAGCGGTGTGGAACCCTCTTTAGACCGGGGAAAGGCGGAACTTCTTTTGCAGTATTACAAAAAGCGGTTCGGATCTTTAAAGGTTAAGGAAAGAAATGTTCTTCTTGACACGTCGTATATCTTCGATGCAGAAGAGCTGATTGAGTTACATGAGAAGCTTGAAAGTGCGAAACAGGCGGAAAAGCAGTACAAGTCAGATATTAAGGAAAAAACGCTTGCGATTGCAAAGGCGGCTGATGGAGCTTCTACAGCGTATATTCCATATGGAAAAACAGGGAAATATGTCCAGGTGTCTTTGCGTAACAATGTTAGAAAAAGCAGCCTTGTTGACGTGGATAAGGTTTACGAGAAGTACCCGGATCTTTATGAAAGATATGTTGAAAGAAATTTCAATGCGGCGGCGTTTATCAAAGAAAATCCGCAGCTGTTGGAAGAATGCAAAAAAGATGAACTTGTCTATTCTGAATCGACAAGCGATGGCGTAAAAATGGTTGAACAGGGATATGTAGACAAGATTTTCCGGAATATGGAGGAAGGAAAAAATGGAAAAAACAAAAAGAAATGAGGTGAAAGAGCGCATTTATAGCGCTCTTTCTTCAACTGGAAGCACATGGCTAACGACAGCCGAAACAACAAAAATATGTGAGGATTTTGCGCTATCTGAAAAGGATTTTATTGAGGACAGCGAATTTGCTTATTATAAAAGCAAAAATGGAACAAAGAAAATGGTAACGCTGAGAACGGTTGCTGACGCTGAAAGTGCAATCGCAACTAATTTCATTGAATTACTGGTAAATCATAGACCAAAACAAACGTCTATAACGCTGATCAGGGAGTTGGTCAGTAAGTTCGAGGCGGAGGAAAACGGCGGGCACAAATTGCATTGTCACCAAGTTGATGCAGTTATTATGGTTGTAAACAATTCCTTGTCAATTCTTACCGGCGGACCCGGCACCGGAAAAACGACGGTTCTTAGAGCAATTGCATATGTGTTGAGGCAGCTCACAGAAGGAATAACTATATCATACATTGCTCCAACAGGAAAAGCCGCCAAGCGTATCTCGGAAAGTACCGGAGAGTATGCCTGCACCGGGCATAAAAAAATAGGTTTAGGATGCAGCGGGCGCTTGCGGGATATAACAGAAAGGGTCCTATTCAATGATGAATCTTCTATGGATGATATTTGGCTCGCTTCTGCCCTATCAAAATGCATTTATGGAGATAGGCGATTTGTATTCGTTGGTGATGTAGATCAGCTTCCATCAGTCGGTCTGGGGGCGGTTTTGCGTGACATTATTCGTTGCGGTGTAATTCCAAAAACAATGCTTACGCATACGTTCCGGCAGGATAATAGCTCTATGTTATATGGAAATATTTGCAATGTGCGTGAGGGAAAAGCGGAATTGATCGAAGGAGAAGATTTTCACCCTAACCTGCTTCCAGAGGGCGATGTGGCTGATGGCTGCATAAAAGCAATTCTTGAAGCTTACATGAAAAGTATTCAAAAATACGGAATAGAACAGACTATTGTTCTACTACCCTACCGCAGGAATGGCGTTTGCTCCAACCGCTTAAACAACGAAATCCAAAAAATCGTTAATCCTGGCGGGAAGGGCTGCCGACATACGGATAAAGACGGAAACAGCCGTGTGTTCCGGGTGAATGATCCGGTTATGCAGTTGGAAAACAATGAAGAGTGTGTTAATGGCGAGGTTGGCACTGTGATTCGTGTTTCGGAACAGTACGTTACTGTAGAGTACACGGATACCACGGTAACATATGGCTATGATGCGCTGGATGAGCTTACACTTGCATATGCAATGAGTATTCATAAGTCACAGGGATCCGAGTATAAGCATGTTATAATGGCATTATTAAATAGTCATTCTGCAATGTTACAGCGGAATCTATTTTATACTGGCATTACCAGAGCAAAAGTGGAATGTACCGTATTCTATCAGCAAAAGGCGTTGGCAAAAGCTGTTCGCACTATTGCGGAGGATAAGCGAACAACACTTCTTTCGGAAAAAATGATAAATCTTTATTCAAAGTATATGTTGCGAAGAATAGCATAATTGACAAAGGGGATGCACCGCTGTTTAAGCGATACATCCCCTTTTTGTCTTAAAATGACAATTCCTGTGCGTATACAACATTGTAAGACTTACCCTTGATTTCTTCTGCTCCAGTGGTGTAACGAATAAGAATCTTCACAGAATTCTTTTTTGCGCTTTCAGCAAGATCAATCCAGGCATTTCCGATTTGTTTTACTGCATCATGCTTGACAACCACATTATATACATGCGCATTATCTGCGACTTTCCCATTTACAAGAGGTTTTTCAGTTGCCTGTAAGCTGTAATCGCCCCTGTGTGAAGTGCGTTCCTTAAATGCGCCTATGGTATAAAGGGTGGTCTTCTTTAAAACAGGCTCGGAATTATTGCTTAAGGATTCATCTGCCTTCTGTGACTGCGTATTTGCCCCATTCCGGGACGTTTCCGCTTCTTTAGGGACTTCCCTTGCGGCACTCTCTTTCTCTTCTGTTTGGGATCCCTGCGCGCCCATATGGTCAAATGTATTGCTCTCGTCAGAATAATTATCGTTTAAAGAATTTGCCTTTTTCTGTGACGAACTTAAAATAATATCGGAGATCTTCGCAAACCAAGCGGCAGATGTTCGCCTATAGTATTTTGCAAGTGTTCGCAGCCAACTATAGTTTACGGGTACGTTAGCAGTAAGATAATTCCCTACCGGCTTGCCAGATTCCTTGTGTTTTCCCTTTCCACAGATATTAACATCTGATACAGTGCTAAATCCAAAAGACATTTTGTAGCTGCCATTCTCTCCGGTTGTAAAAGTATAGAACGGTTTGTCAGCGCTGTTTTTCCGCTCTAATGCAATCTGCTTTGCCATAGTGCGATCAAGAATGTCATCGCACCAGTTATCAAACTCGTCCATATCCATGTATACATCAAAAGAGATCTTTCCCTTTTCTTCTGCTTTTTGGGTTTTTAGGACGAATGAGAAACACACTTTTCCAATGCCGTAGCAAGGACGAACCTTCACGAACCACTTATTTAGTGTAAATGCTGAATTGAGACACCCGTCTTCTGCTGCAAGTTCTCTATTGCACTTCTTCCGCTCTTCTACATTCTGGCTCAAATGATGCACCTCCCTTTTTAACGAAGAATATTATTAAAGTCAATGAGTTCTCTGGAGATAATGTCGTTGATCGGAATGTATGGATTATCCCAAAATCTGGAATCGTAGGACAGCTCACGATTATCACCCAGGACGAAGACACAATTTTCAGGAACGGCAAATGTTTCCGTGCAGTTGGTTTCAATGTCTTCGTCAAGGTACAGGCTCTCATCAAGTCTCTCGCCGTTGAGATAAACATATCCATCACGAAAAGCTACATTGTCTCCGGCAACGCCGATAATGCGCTTACAGTACACATCTTTTCCAAACTTGAAAAAGATAATGTCTCCAGTCTGCGGCTGACGCACCTTGTAGGCAAGCCGGTTGCCTATTACGATGTCGCCGGTCATAAGCGTTGGTTCCATAGATCCGCTTTTAATTGAACCGATAGACACCATAAAATTAAGCAGACATACCATTACGCCTACTACAAAAAGGTATGGAATAAAGTCTCTTAAGCTAAAACTGGATGCGGAGACATCTTTGTCAGCCTTTTTGAGTGTTTTTACGTGTGGATTTTTAAATTTCGGCAGAGAAGCCGGTATATCATCTTTAAATCCAACGTGTAAATGCCGCTTTGTAGATGACTTGGCTGGTGTAACATTGTCGCTGTTGGAATCAATGTCTTCTGTACTTTCCGTTCCTGCATCAGATAATGGTTGCGGCGTTGCCTTTTTATTGCGTTTCTTTCTATTCTTAATAATAAATACGATAAGAATTATAAGAATGGCAAGGTATTCGATTGCCTGCCGAACGGTAAGCGTCTTTTTTGGGTGTTCCATATTTATTGTAATGCTGTAAGACGATTCGTTTCCTGCTACATCCTTGGCTACAAGATCCAGTTTATTTGCACCCTCATGAAGAGTTGCATCATAAGAGAAATGACCATCACTGGTAGGCGTTACATCTGTGTCGTTAATAGTGAAGCTGGTCTGTCCCGTTACTTTACCGCTGATAGTGTATGTATCACTGGTTGTCTGTAAATTGTCATATTCTGCATCAAGTTCTAATTCCGGCGCAATGCTGTCCTTGGTAACATCCATGCAAGTAGAACGCATGTTACCGTCATCATCAACCACATAAAACTTGATGGTATGTAATCCATCCTCTTCAATAGGAATTTTAAATGAACTCTCGCCCTGCGGAATGCTTTCGCCGGAAATTACCTCAGAATCATCGACATATACGTCTGCTGCGTAAGCACGACCGGCTGTAACGGTCGCAGTAACATAATCCACATTTATCATATCCTCTGTTGGAAACGTTACTACTGCATCCGGATGATTGTCCACGTCATAGGTATATGTGGTTGTGGCACTGGAGACATTACTACTGGATGATGGCACAATATTGATAGATATTCTTTTGGTAGTATCTTTAAGGTCACAAGTAAACTTCTTGGTATCTGTGGATGAATTTGCAAGAGTTTCATTTGTATCAAGATCAACAATCTGGATAGAAACTTTTCCAATGGTATCATCTGTCCATTCAATAACCACAGAGTTATCAACAAAGTATGTCTTTAACCCCACAATATCTTTCCCTACAGTAATATTGTTTGAATCTACAACGTCTGTTTCATTGACTTTCCGCTGGCTCATGCTTACAGTCGCTTTTGGTATAGCATCCTGGTATTCGTCAGATATGTTCAGTGACCAATCTCCAGCAACTACTTTCTCAATATTACACGTTAAAGTTGTTGCATCCACAACAGAACAGTCATAGGTGGTTCCGTCTGGCGCCGTTAAAACACCAGTGTACTCCCCGCTTGACTCCATCTTAATAGTAAGCGTAACATTGTCATAATTTTTGGTAAACGGTATAGTTATATCCTTCTCTCCGGCGTAAATGTTTGCTGGCTGCACAACAGCAAAAAATATTGATAACAGTAAAGCATGAAAGCAAACAGGTAAAATTCTTTTTCTTGTCATAGGTTTCCTCCTAAATCAGTCTCGTGAAATCAAATGGTTTACATTTTCTTTGAACTCATTGAGTGTATATACGCTACATCCATAATATGTCTCTGCTCCATACGCACCGGTACGGGAAGAATTTGGTACGGCAGTAATATTGTCAGACGTTATAATCAGCATCATATAAGTCGGAAGCGTTATTTTGGATGTAGAGATGTGCTTGATGCCGTATTTGTTGCACAACTCGCTAAAAGTGCGGTTTTGATGTTTATTAAAAACCGAAACAGCTATTTTGGCTACTTTCATAAAATTCACCTCCTATGTATATGTGTATTATACCACACATTCACATTTTGTTCAATAATTATTAGCAAAATCATGTAGTATTTCACATTATTTGGACAATAAACCGCAAATAATTGCCTTAAATTGGAAGAATTTGTAAAAATTTCACTTGTACGTGTGCAATTTTAATGGTATGATACACTTAAATTGAAGGAAAAACGAGGTGAAAAAAATGGGTCTTGTAAATAAAGAACGAATTATTCCCGCAAGATTGGTGCTTTTGCGAAGAGAAAAGAAAATCAGTCAGGCTGAATTGACACGAGAAATAAATGAAAGATACTCCAGTGATCAAATAGGTATATCAACAGTATCTATGTGGGAAACAGGTCGAAGACCGGTTTCTGCAAAATATATGCAGGTGATTATGGATTATTTCAAAGTATCCAAAGCTTATTTATTAGGCTTTACGGATGATCCTAAAGAGGAATTATCGCAAAAAGAAATTGATAATCTCATTGAAACAGGAGGAGTGGGATCTGAGTCAGATAAGGTACAGATATTGCCATCAGACCTTTTCCGATTTCACTTATGCCCCATCTATGTAGAATATCCAAACTTGTATTCAATGAATGGTTGGGCTATATATGACGACAAAACATCAGAACTTGTTTTCCCAGATAGGCGTGTAAAAATTACGGATTCATTTTGGAATTCAGATAAAGTTCGCTTATGTACTTTGCGACAGGAATACGATACAGTATACAGTGATAATAGTAAAAAACCATTAGATTTAAGACGGTTAATGGAGCAGGAAAGCGTACTGGTAAAAATGACATCTCCATATGTTGGTGTTCGTAGTATGTATGATGGATGGTATCATCATAATGAGAAAAAATCAGCACTTATAAATAATATCGGACTTGTGCTTCCATACGAAGGATTAGGTATATCATACAATGCTTTTTCGAGTGGAGATGCATTTATTTATTAAATGCTAGGCATACCGATAAACATGATAGATTGAAATAAAAGGGACTGTAGGAAGTTTTAAGAGCTTCTTCGCAGTCCCTTTTCAGTTGCAAGGATGGAAACATGTGGTATAATACACTTATTATATTAAAGATGAGGAGAAAATCGTATGGATCGTATTTGTCCTAAGTGCAACAAGGAATATGATAAAGGCTTCTATGCGCAGACCGGTAGATGTTCTGAATGTTCCGCAAAGATTCGGAAGTTATTGGAGGAAGACAATTTAACTGCTCAAAATGCCGATATTAGAAATGCCACACCACCGAAGCCTAGAAAATATGGTGTGATAAGTTCCAGTTCCGGCGAAAGCGTAAAAAGAAGAACCAACAGCTCTAAAACTGCAAAAAATAATGAGAAGAAAGCAGCTAAAACACAGACAAAAATGCTGGGAGCAGACATGGCGAGTGACCCTGAAATGGCATCTGCTGCTACTACTACTGTTCCTATACCTCATGTTCCAACGAGCAAAACTACAAAAGAAGATACAACAGATCAGCCAATGGAGGAATTATTTTTTGATGCAGATTTTGTGGATGATGATCCGTCTGACGTAGATAATTCTGATTTTACAACTTCAGATGAAGAGGCTGCATTAGCTGAACTTGACGCATACAATGAAGAACCGACATTGGCTGCAGAGGATGTGGCGCCGTTAGGCGAAGAGTTTCAACCTACAGAGAATAATTCTGTTGTTGAGGAAAACCTATCAGCAGAGCTGCGTGAAAAGCAACGCATCACAGATGCATTAGTACATAAAAAGACGAAACATCCAGAGATTGCGCCACAAGAAAACAGGAAGAAATTTTCAGACAATGATATATCCAAGGATGAGCCTGAAGAAAGTGCTGCTTCATGGTTACAGAGATGCATCGAAAGGAAGCGCGAAGAACAGAGTCAAAGGGCAGAGCAAAAGGAAATTGAGGGAAGCGATTTTGACTCAAACCAGGACGGCTATTATGATGATACCCCATTAAAATCCGGTGTTAAAGCAGATGTTTTTCCAAAAGCGCTGGTAATAAAAATTTCTGCAACTATAATAGGCATGTTCGGCTTAATTGCCTTTTTAATTTATTACGCATAGGAGGTCTGAAATGGAACAGAACATGAAAAAATCGGCTGTTAAGGAAAAACTTAGTATGATTGATGAGCCGCTGCGCATCAATTTGGTCAAAAATTGTATATTAGCGGGTTTGCTTTTTGTTATTGGGGTTTTAACAGCAGTATACGCCAGAAGCTTTTGGATTTTTTGTGGTTTTGCCATACTTGCTACTATATATGCTTCACTTCATATCTATCAGGGATTAAAATATTTAGATGGAGATGTTTTGAAGTATACCGGGGCTTGCATAAAAAAATCTCCCATCATGGAGGGAAAAAAGAAAAGCCGAAAATATGTGATTATAAAATTAGATGAAGAAACATTGTTAAAAGTATATAACGATAAAGCAAGATCGGTATGTGAGGTTGGAGATGTTGTTTGCGCATATATACCCTCTTCTGCCCTATTCCAGGTAAATAATAATACATATGCCACAAACGCGGTCTATTATTGTTTTGTTCAAGAAACTAATGCAAATGCAGTGGATAAAAAAGCAGATTAAGAACTGAATAGCTATAAAAAGGGAAGCAGCCTAATAGGCTGCTTTTTTATCGAGAAGATATATTGCTAACTAATGGTATTTAAAATGTGTCCACGGTGGACACGTTAAAATATTCAAAAGATTTTGGTCAACGTTAATTTGTTTGATCCCACAATGTGTCCACGGTGGACACATTGTGAAAATAAATGTTACATAAGATATTATCTTTAAGCATAAAAAGGATGTGTCCACGGTGGACACATCCTTTTTGCAAATTTACTATTATAGGGAAACGTCTTAAAGCTTTTGTTTAACTTCTTCAATTAGTTTCTCAAGATCATGTAAGTAAGCTAATGTTTGCTCTTTGTCTTTAACAGCTGTATCACTGGCTTGCAGCTTTTCGAGCTGAATTCGTGCTTTATATACATAATCATCCAAATAAACTGTTTTCGGCAATGGCTCTTTATCAATTGTTCCGTTTTTTATCCGTTTTATAATTGCCTCGATGTTCTGGCGCGTGATTGAAACACCAGGATTGCCCTGTATGAACTCATTGATTTTGTTATATAAAATGTATTGGTCATCGTCTGTAAGCGTAGCTGCAGTGCTAAATGCACTAAACGGAAAATCTGGATCATTTGCCATTGCTTGTAATTCTGGGATCATTTTAAGGATAGATGTGTAACGATGAACCATAGTCGGGCTGATGTGAAAAAAATCAGCAATATCGTCACGGGAACGTCCCGCAAATGATTTGTGTGGCTGTATCTTTTCTGTGTAGGCGTAAATCGCTCTTGCGTAGTCAAGAGGAGTCCACTTTCTGTTGTTAATATTAGCCTTGAGCAGGAAAGTAAGTGTTTCTACATCATCCATTGAATTTGCAATAATGCAAGGGATATATTCTTCTTTGTTTTTTCGCAATACACGAAAGCTTCTGTGACCAGAAATGATTTCAAGTCTGTTTATATCTTTTAGATATCTGCATACAATCGCTCCATAAAACCCTAAATCTGAAACATCTTTTGCGTATTCATCAATTCCATCCATAGAGAAAATGTTTGCATTATCTGGGTATTCCGCGATCAACGCGTAATTTACCTGATAAATCACATTTTTTTTAAACTCCATACCTGATGTTATCTCGTCTATCCGGGTAGTTTCAACAGATGTGTCCACGGTGGACACATCTGTTGAAATTGGACTAGGAGAGGGTGCGCCGCCAAACATCCTCTTTCTTCTTTCTTCTTTTAAGCGCTTGGTCTCTTCCTCTGATCGAATCATAACATTGCTATCATCAAATGACATTATAATATCCCCCTTTTATATAATTCTTCAATTACTTTTCGTATAGAGTTTTCAGCCTTTTCACGAGATTTTTCCTCGGTCTTGGACTTTGTTATAAGAAACTGTATAGGTTTGTTCTGCTCCACACATTCCTTAAAGCGTGTAGTGTGAGGAACCGTAGTTTCCAATTTGATTTTTGACAAAACAGGGTGTGAATCAATAAAATCAAGCATTTTGTTGGATATCTTGGTGCGCTCTACATTGTTGATAATTAAAGCATCTACTGTGTTTGGAATTAAAGAATATTCACGAGCCTCATCCCACAGTTTTAAGAAGACGTGCGCCATCCGGGCAGAGTTGCAATCCGGATCCGTCACTAAAATAATATGGTCAGCCACAAAAAAAGCATTTTGATTGATAATTCCCATACTCGGGGCAGTATCAAAGATAACATAATCATAACTGTTAAAGAAATTTTCGTTCTTTTTCATGTAGCTTTTCATAACGGATTCCCTGGCGGTTTTAGAAATCAAAGAGATCTCACTTCCAAATAAATAGGTTGTGCTTGGGAATAAATCTAAATTCGGCAGCTCCTTTAATGGTGATGGGATTACAATGTCCAGAGGATCAATCTTTATGTTGTCTAACATATCGGCTACAGTTTTTGCATCTTCATCAAACACATCAAAGCAAAAGTTAGAAGAAAGATTACATTGAGGGTCAAAATCTACGACAAGAACTTTGGCGTGCTCGGCAAGTATGCAAGCGATATTATATGAAATTGTTGTTTTCCCTGTACCGCCTTTCATCTGTGCAAAACATAGTGTTTTCATTTTTTATCCATCCCTTCTGCATTTATTTATAAATCATTATACGAGAGGAAAGAAAATAAATCAATGACGCATTGAGATATATTTATGACACATTTTTATCTGCAACAACGCATTGTTAAAATATAATGACGCGTTGTTCGTTGACAGAAAATAAAAAGTGTGTTATACCATCTCTATACCACAAGTAAAGGAGATAAAATCATGGGAAAAGATAAAGTGCTTGATATTGGAGTAGATGTTGGGAATTTTGATACAAAAACCCAGAATACAGTCATACCGAGTGGATTTGTGTCGTATACAGACGCGCCGTACAAAGCCAAGGAATGCCTTTTTCTGAATTCAAGATACTATAAGCCGTCTCAAAAGAGATTTCCGTATGTTGAAAACAAAACAGAAAATGAGAATATGTATGTGCTGACATTGCTTGCAATTGCGAATGAAATTATTTTTTGGGCAGAAAAAGAAGTGGCAAAGAGAACAGGCGCAGAAAAAAATAGGATGGAAACATCTGATGTTCAGGCAGAAATTGAAAGTATTGCTGCAATCAATCTTGGAATGGGGGTGCCACTTAACCATTATTCGCGCTATAAAAAGGCGTACATCGAATACTACCGGGATCGTATGGATAAGGGTGTGACATATGAATATGGTGGGTATAAGTTTAACTTCACGTTAAATAAGATTGACTGTTACCCGCAGGACATCGCAGCTGTTGTAACATACAAGCCAAAAAAAGTAGATTCTATCGTCAATGCAAAGAAACCTACATATTATGCAGTTGACATTGGGGGCTGGACCGTCGATATCGTGTCAATTGTAAATAATGAGTTTGATGACAAAGGGACATCCAAGTCATTAGGTGTGCTTGCAATGTATGAGAATATTATCAACGAAGTTGACATTCAAACGGGCGCAAAGATCGAAGCCATAGACATTGAGGACATTCTTAGGGATGACGACAGCTTCGTGTCGGAGGAAGTAAAAAAGATCGTTAATGATTATGCAAGAACGTGGTTCGATACGATCGTGAACGTAATGGCACAGAACAAGATGCTTATCGACGCAAGACCGGTATTATTTATCGGAGGTGGATCCCAGCTGTTCAAAAAATATATTAAAGAATGCGGTAAATTCGTGAAATACGAGTTTATTGCAAACCCGAAAGCAAACGCAAGAGGATATGCAAAGTTGATCAGCAGAGCATAAAGAAAGGGGTAGCATATGAGCAAAACAGACAGAACGCATATTCGACATAATCTGTCTTTTGATATGCAGGACGATCAGCAGCGGATTGCGCACGAATACCTCTTAAAACTTGACAGAGGGCAGTCGAAAAAAATTGCAGAGCTTATATGCAATATGCTCTCCCAGAATGGAATAAAAAATGTGGCAACCTTATCTGCAGAAAAAGCCGAGAAATTAAGCACATTATTTTTCAAGTTGGATGATGAGAAACAAAAGGAAGCATATGAATATCTGTCAATATTAGGAGAAAGGCAGTTTGAAAAAATTGCAGATCTTGTTGCAGAATTGTTATCACGAAACGGAGTAAATGACATATCTAACTTAACTGCGGATGAGGCATATGCATTAGAAATTATGCCCTTGGCAAAAATATTGGAAGCAGCAATGGACTGTGCTGTGCAAAGAGTCTTGGCACAAAATCCGAGTCCGGGGGAAGGAGAAGATCGGAAGACGTGTCCGCAATATTCTTGTGAACCTGTTAAACCGCCGGTCGAAACGAAGGAATCTGCGGAAACAATAACAGAAAAACAGTTAGAAAAAGTTGAAGAGCCATATTATGACGATGATGTGGATGATGACGATTTAGATGACGACGATTTGGATGATGATTCTGGAATTAACATGGATCTGTTTAAATCGTTTGGCTGATAAGTGTTAATAAAAAGTGGAATCTTTATCAAAAAATTATGTTTGCGACGCTTTAGGGCGTCGCTTTTTATTATTGTAGGCAGTGCAAAACACCTTGCGTTACTGGTATATATGTGGTATTGTACACGTATAGCATATAACACGTCAAGGAGGTCAAAAATATGCAGTTTGCAACAAAAATCCAAAGAAAAATTTACTTTGCAAAGAGAAAAGCATCTATGTTTTTTATTTCTGCTCTGGCTTGCGTAGGAAGTATTGTACCGGCAGCGGCATCGGAACCGGCGTTATTATCTACAGACGGCGATGTAGAAACGATAAAAGCAGTATGCCGGCTCTGGGCGAAATGGGGCTTGCTATTTCTCGCCGTTGTCGCTTTTTTTTATTTTAAAACAAAGGGCAATGAGCGTGCAAATGGAATTTACAAAGGAGCACTTACCGGAACATTAGTAACATGGATCCTCGCCTTAAACGATGGCGCGATACTGTTCATGATATTTGATTTTTTCAAGTATTTAGCAGGACTCATCGGAGGCTGATAAGAAAGCTTAAAGACTTGGAGAATGAATTTCTCCAAGTCCTTTTTATATGGAGGAAAAGTAAAGTATGTCTACTATAGTAAGTGATTTTTTAACAGTTTTTCTAAATTTTATAAATTCGATGTTTGTCGGACTTATACAACTAATCTTTCAGGGATTTCTGGACGGGAGTTTAAGTCCGTCTGTAACCAAATTGGATGAACTGCTAAACGGAAATGTCTCAACTATTACGGATTGGTTTACCTGGCTTAGTGGTGGGCTAATGGGTATACTCTTTGTTTACAGGTTATTTACAACGTATGCATATAACACAATGGGAACAGAAGTCAAAAGCTCTTTACGCACGTTGCTTATAAGAACGGCGTTTTGTGCATGCGTTCTTGCATTTGTCATGTATTTTGGTGATTTTGTGCTTGATTGGGGAATGCGTGCATATGACAAAGCAATAGAGTATTTCGGTCAGCAGACAGCAGGTAATGTAGATTATGGCATGTTAGGAAACGATTCTGTGCAAGATGCAGTTATGACGTTACAGGAAGATTTTACTGCAACAGATATAACGGATGAAGACCCGTCAAGCGTTACTGTGTTTGGAATGTCAATCGGAAATACATTGTCAGGCTTGTTTTCAGGATCTTTGGTAACAGTTATATTGATCGCGCTAGTAATACGAATTGCGTGTTTAATTCTATGCGGATATAACTTAATAAAATTGATCGTAGAGTTAGCGCAAAGATATATGATGACTATGGTTTTATACATGGCTCTTCCTATGAGTTTACCTTTTTATATTGCAGTTGAAACAGAACAGACATTTTTTACATATCAAAAAATGTTTGCAGTGGAAGTAGGGGTACTTGTTCTGACGCAGGCATGGATCTCTATTGCTTTTTACATGTATTCTCACCTAACATCGTCATTGATCGCAATTTTCCTGTTTATTTCATTCGTGCGTATTGGATGCCGTATGGAACAGGTATTGAAAGACATGGGATTGTCAACAGCAAGCATGGGTGGTTCTCTTTTTAATGAGGTTGCGCTATCTGTGGGCGCAATGGCTATTGGAGCATCTAATGTTAATCGTTCAATAGGCAGTGGGGCATTAAATGTAGGTGCGTTTACAAACAATATGAAGTTGGCGCAGGTTGGATCGGCAATTCTCGGAAAAGGTGTTGGAGTAACAGCAACATCAAGAGCAATGACAGATTCTGTTGGCGGGGCAATGAGGGCAGCAATGGATTATGGCAGCTCAAATCCATTGGCTAGTGCGATAATGCAGGGTATGGATCCTCGATATCTGCCAGATATATTAGCGACTGCAGCGGGCAAGAATAACGCAAAGGCAATGACAGATGGAGTGTTAAAGAGCGTTTACGGAAGTCTGATGGATGCCAACGGTAAAGTAAAGGGATATAAAATATCAACAAACGGATCTATTGGTAAAAACGGAATGGGTGTAGTTTTATCTAATGGAGATAAGACGTTACAGGGTGTCATATCTAACCGAAAGGCAGGAAAGGGATTCACTGCTATACCATTTGAGGATGTTACCGGGAATGCTATGTACTTAAATGTTGCCAATGAAAAAGCTGCTAATTTTACCGCAGATGAGTTGGCATTGGGTACACCGGATGGACAGGCGCATGTAGAAAATATGATGGCTGAGCTTGGTGAAAGCGTAGATGCTGATGCAATATCCTATTCTATGAATCCAGATGGGACGGCATCTGTTTATAACGAAGGTAGCCTTGTCGGTATTGTAACTTCAAAAGGAGAGGAGTTATATTCTGCAAATACGGATTTCGGGTCAGATGATATGCAATTAGAAAAGATAACACAGATGGATCCACAGGACATTGGAGACGTCGAAACTGTGCAAATGCCATTGAAGGATATTGTAGGTACTGATACGGGAGCTGACACAAAGATTAAAATTGCCTCTATGTTTGCACCCAACGATGAAAAAGGAATTGATAACCGCATCAATTATAATGGTGAAATACTGCGGTGTCCGGGTGGTGGTTCGGAACAATTTGCAAACATCGTAAAATCGAATGATATTAAGGTAGATAGCATTTCATACAACCAAAAAACTGGAGATTTCGGATTTGATACGACAACGGGTAAGCATTTTGAATTTACAGATGCCTGCCATGGTTATGCAACACATAATGGAAAAATTATTGGTAATGCACAGACCGGACATTATTTTGTGAAGGAGAGCAAGTCAAAGGCAGATACACAAAAGAAGGACTAAGGGAGGATAAGCTGCATGAATGAAAACGGGAATGATACAATGGCAAATGACCTTGACCAAGAAAAGCAGAACGTGTCAAGAGTTGTCCAAAAAGGGAAAAATGCCATAAGAGTTGCCAAAAAGCTTAAATCTCTAAAAAAAGGGAAAAACGCCATAGGAGTAGCAAAAAAGATGGCAGCCTTGAAAAGCATTGCGGCGTTTATCGCCGCAAACCCAGCTGTTTTTGTGATAATTATGGTAGCTATTATAATTATTATCATCACAATTGTGTTCGTATGTATTATGTATTATTTATCCTCTGGAGGGGTTTTGACCGCTTTAAAGGGCTTGGTAGCAACGCTGGCAACAAGTGTAACTGCATTTTCTGCAGCAATCACCGACATATGGCGTGATCTATTAGGAGCAGATGGTCATTGGGGACTACAGACAACGCAAGTATATGAGGTCAGTGAAGATTTATATGACCCGGATAACGATATTGACCAAGGGTTAATCGAAATGTACAAATTAGAGCATCAGCTGCTAAAAAATGCATATAATCATGCGGTTGATATGGATATAAAGGCGAAAGCACATGAAGAAGGGTGGAATTATCATGACATTTGTGATGCACTGAATGCAAAATATCCTAATGGATATGAGGATGTGTATAGCAACATAAACTGGGGCGAACTTGCGGTTGTATTGGATTTTGGTTTTAATTCTGGATTTTATACAAGCGACACTTCCGTAACTGCAAAATCAGAAGATGCGGCATCATATATTCAGCGAAAGTTTGTTTCCGATGCGGTAAACGGAAGATCAAGTATATACATGAAATATTTTTATTATCTTTCCTATAGCGTAAGCACCGATGAAGATGGAAATGTTGTTGTAGATCCAACAATTCATACCTATAGTTGGACGGAATTATACAATATGTTTGGAATTGATCCGGACGACATTGCTATAGAGGGAGAATCCACATGCTATATTGATCTACAGGAACAGATGCTAAACCAAATGAAGGCTCAATGCAGAGACGAATTTGACAGAAAGCGTGTGATTTTTGATACGCTTCAATTGGACAATGATTTTACGCCGTGGAGCTATGACTTTCCGAATGAATCAGTAGAAGATTATTTGCTAGGAGATATAGTAGACAACAGCTGTCCGGTAAGCGTGATAACCCCGTTTGACACGTCAGAATGGTATACGGATGTCCCAGATGTAGCACAATCAACAGCTCTCGCGGCAACGCCAACACTTTTAGAAACATATCAAGGATGGTTGAATCTATATTCCGGTCCTACGGCAACGGCTGGTGCTACAAGTTATTTTGTAAACACAGAAAAAGCGACGCAAGATATTATAAGTGATATGACAAATAATGGAATAAATGTTCACTACGGGGCATCAAATTGGTGTGGTTATGAATTTGGTCCCAATAAAAGGAGAACTGTGCTTCAAGGTGTTACATGGGAACAGGGTGAAGGTGGATCAGCCGTAAAAAATGGAAGATACCTGATTGCGGTTGCCCCTGGAATAGTTTATCGTAATTACTGGGCAAATACAGGTGGAGTGTCTTTAAATGCATCGTGGTATGAATATGGAACTAAGAAAATGGATCTCGTGCTGCAGGAGAACAGCACCGGCACATTATATTATGTACCGGTGACTACCGGAGATGCAAAAGGACATTCGTTCCCTTATGGAATGATTCAAACAGGAATACATACACCAAACAGTATGAGTGAGCAAATATCTGGTGCTTCATTTGCAACTGCTACTGATGAAGAAACAATTCGACAACGCGATTTCGCATATAGCAATCTTGGAACAGCAGCAGATTACTATAGCGTAATGCGCACCTTCAATGATCTTACCATTGAAGACGGATATTCAGCGGGCATCGGGCAATGGATGATGCATGGAGCCATAGAATGGTGTTACAAATCAACAACTATGAATTTGCAGGCATTGCGAAGCCGATTTAAACTGAAAGGAGTAATTGTTTATTGATGAATATAAAGCATGCGAAAAAATTTCTCGGCATTATTTGGATTATAATAATCGGGTTAATGATGGGTTTTATCTATGGCTGGTATTTGGATCAGAAAAAAACAGCTGCCGAAAACAGCACGGAACTATCAGATTATGATGTGCCAACGGAAGAGCCGCTGGTAAAAACGTACACAACGGAAGAAATTGAAGATTGGAAAAATGAGGTTGATACCAAAAGGGAAACCGGATATGTTGATTTTCAATATTGTTTGAATTTAGCAGAATACGATTTAGCACTTGTGGATCCTTCTCTATATGAATATGTGGATTATGGTGAAAGCGAAGACAATACAGATGTATTGGCACAAGTGGTATATGCACTGTATATGCAGTTTGGAAATGATGTTCCAGCATACAAATTTACTTCTGTAACGTATGACAATGATTTAATGCAAGGAATATATCATATCGAATGTGAAGGGACAGAATACGAGGTAGCTATCAGCGAAGATGATACTTGCATATATGTAAATACAAATATCGCTGCAAATCCCTCTACATCAACAGAGGCTACAGATCCAACAGAAGATATAATCATAATCGAGGAATAAAATATTGAAAAGATCAAAGTTATGCATACTGACAATTATGGTGGCGTTCGCAACCGGATGCTCCGGGGAAAGTGTTCCGGTGGCAGGTAACGAGGAAGTGGTAGCAACAGAGATGCAAAGAACCCCGACAGTTACCTTTTTTTCGACGGATGATTCAGTTGTACTGAGCGAGGATGCTCCTGCAAAGGAAATAGAGGATTATCCATATTATTACAAAGAAGACTATGAAGAGCAATTTGGCGATTCGTATTTGTATGAGGATGGAAATCTGGTTATGTGTTTGAGCATGATTGAGTCATACTATAAACGAATTGAAATAACACCAGATATGTTCCTGATAAATCACAATGATTTATGTGAAAAAGGCACAGAGAGCCTAAATTCGGCGAAAATCCAGCAGTTTATAGAGGATATAGGGCTAGGATGCGTGGAAGCCGATTATGACCTCAAAACAGCTTCAGACAGCCTTAAAACGCTGCATGGCTGCATATTAGTTTATATACCGCACAACAGCGTTTATGGAGTCGGTGGAAGCTATCTTCTTATCACAGGGATATCCAACACGGAGTTTATCGTACATGATCCGTCCAAGGAAAGTGAGAATGCGAATATTATAGAGCGCCGGGATAACCAAGCCATATATAATGCAACAACATTGACGGCGGCAGCATCTAAATCCAGTAAGATGTGGATTATATACTAAGACGAGGTATCTATATGAAAAAAAGTAAATTGTTTGCTGTATTTGCTACAGTCATAATAGGAGGATCTATAGTGGGCGTATTGATATGTGCAAATCCAGAAAACGATGAGAATACGCTTAATACACAGCAATATGGGCAAATATCAACAGAAGCATATATGCATCCCGACGCAAACTATTACGAAGAAGGGGTTGATACGGAATATAATTACATCACGAATCTTGGCTATTTAAAAGAATTAGATATGCCAGTAGTGGGACTGGAAAAGATCAGCGATGAAACAGACTACATTTTAAAAGAAAACGGAGAAACGGGAAATGCGGTTACGATCGTGTCTAGTAAGAAAAAAGGCAGTCACATGCAAATTAAGATGCAGTCCGCGGGCGGGAGCGTGGTGCATATAGATTATCAGTTTACCACGAATAAATTTATTATATACTTATCAGAATGAACTTGCAAAATTTCTAACAGCTAAAGCTATGAGAAAATTTATATCCATTCTAAAGGTGTAAAGGCGTTATGTCTAACATAGCGTCTTTTTTATATAAACAATAAAAATAAACCATCTGCTATATGCAGGTGTGTCCCAAACTTGATTATTTACTTGACTAAAAATCAAGACTTTTAGATTTATAGGTGAAAGTCCCTGGAAATAGGTCGGATAATGGTAATGAATGGCGCGAATGCAATTAAGGTAACAGACAGGACAGGCGACAGCATGGTTGTTTTACTAGATAAAATCAGATAGGGGCAATAGGCAAGGGAAAAGGTTGAACCAATAACCAGTTTAGGCAATGAGGACAAGCTGACAGTACAGAAGAGTTTGTTACTCTTTGACCTGTGATGGCGATTCGCTTTGAGGTTGAGACACTACCAAAAACATGCTCACAGGCTACCACACCGCAAACCACCATGCATAGGCGTAGGGTCAGATACTAAGTCAATTATGCAAAAAAAAGAAATCGAAATTATAAAAGCTGAGGTACCCTTCAAAGTTAGACTTTTTACGAGACGACTAAAATCGTCTCGTTTTTCTTTAATGGAATAAGTGAATTATACCATATCTTTACATATTACTTCTGATAAATTATAATGTATGTCAGAATACATAAAGTAAGGGGTGAGAAGAATGGAAAACGATAAGGATGATGAATTAAAAATTCTCGAATACCAATGGACAAGCAATGTTATAGAAAAATCAAAGTTCCATGGCATAGAGAAAAAAAATCTGGTGGAAGCGATAATAGTATCTGCAACGGTTACGTTGTTTATAGTTGCGATACCATTCACTAATATTGTGAAAGGTATGTCTGCAGCTGTTATAGTTCCGGTTTTATTTGTGGTATTCGTAAAAGGATACAAAAATCGCTCTATATTTCAATTCATAAGAGATGAATTGAAATTCAAACACAGAAGAAGAGTCTCGCATTTACGAGGACCAGAATATAAGCGAAAGGAGAAAAAACAATTTGAAAGCTATGAAGAATTCGGATTCATTGAATCAATTATTGCAAAAAGTAAACAGCGACTCGATGACTTCATTGAAAAATACGACACTAACAACTCTAGCCAAAACAGCTAGATATGCTTTACAACGAACTGAGGATTCAGTAAAGAAAGAATTTACGGGATCGTACTATGAGGGAGCTTCGCAGGATGAAAGTCCACTCATAGGTGTTCGCAACCGTGATGGAATAATCATTACTCCAGATAATCGGTACATAGGGGTTGTTGAGATTTTCCCTATAAATTTCAATCGAATGCCTCCAGAAAGAAAGAAACGGGTGTTGGATAATTTTGGAGATGTTTTTAATATGAAGTGGTATAAGTACATGTTCAAAGTAATGAGTGACTATACCGATGTCAAAGATATGATCCAAACAGTTATTGCAAACAGCCAACACCTTTTAACAAATGAACATTCCAGAGAATGCCTGAACGATTATATTAACTTCATTTATCGGGAAGGTTCTACAAATGCAATCGTAAGACGGTACTTTTTCTTCTGGGAGTATAACGGTGAGAATGGCATAAAGGCAAAGGATTTTTCTAGTATATCCAAGACCATGCACGACCAACGGCAGAATTTCATAAAAAAGATGAATGCTTGTGGAAACTCTTGCGTGGAGTTTCATGGTAGAGAAAGCGAGAAAAAATATAATGAGTTTGTTGAAGAAGTTGTATACAAATTCTTTAATAGGAAATCTTGCTTACGAGAATCCTTCCAGGAGAGAAAACGGCGAATTGATGCAGATTTTGCGCGATTCAACAAAGAAAATGGAACAAACAAAACACCGGTTATGGCGGATTATTTGGCGCCTAAAGGGTTGTACTTTCTGAATCGGGAGTATATGTGTGAAGACGGACAATATTATACATATATCGGAATAAAAGGAAATAATTTCCCAAACACGATACAAGGCGGCATAATGACAGATGTTTTGGCAGCTGGCGCTTACGTGGATTGTGATTATATTTTTAAAGTGCTTCCCAGGGAAACGGTACTGCCATTGCTAAAATTCTACAACACCAATACACACCGAAGTATGTTGGAAAAGTATTCAAAGGGAAAAGACGAAAAGGGCGGGGCGTTAAAAAGAAAGTTCATTAACAATAAGACAGTTTATGACGCGTTGTCTGGAGACACAGAACTGGTCGACATGTCTATCATCATAACCATACATGCTCCGACTTATGAGCTGATGGATAGCATTGCAAAAAATTTGAAACATCATTATAAGGAAAAACTTCACCTACAGATAGCAGATGCTACTAATTGGTGTGAAGACTACTGGATACAAACAATGCCATTCCTTTATAACACACCGATTTTTAACAAATTAGCGCTTAACATCCTATCGGACAGGATCGCGGCGATTTATCCGTTTACGACCTTCCAGCTATACGACACAAAGGGATGCGTGCTTGGTATAAGTGATAACGGAACGATCGTGTCGCCGAATTGGTTTGATACGGATATGTTTATCAATGCCAATATGACTATCATTGGCAGTTCTGGTAGCGGGAAAACTTTCACAGAGGAATTGATCGGCAGGCGCATGTACTTAAATGGATGCCGATCTTATTTCATTATTCCTAAAAAGGGACTCCTAGATTATTACGATGGCTGCGCCAATATTGGCGGTACATTTATTTCCCTTGCGCCAGGAGCAAGAGATCGAATCAATGTTATGGATATCCGTCCTGAAGGAAAAGCAGTTGATGCTAACGGAGAAAAAATTTCTGGAAGTTGGATGACGCATAAAATCGTCAACCTATGTGCATGGATCAGTTTACTAATGAACGATACCCGCATGACGACGGCAGAAACAAATGCTTTGCAAAAGGCACTTATCCGTACATACGCAAAAAAAGGAATAACGGTTGATAACAAATCTCTTTATAAAAACATACAGACAGGCGAGCTTAAAGAAATGCCTATTCTGGGGGACCTGTACGAAGAAGTAGTACAGGTAGATTCTTTGAATAGAATCGCAAATGCTTTAGAGCCTTTCGTAAGCGGTATAGCAAGCAATATGAACGGGCAGACGAATGTTGATATTGAAAATGCAAGATATGTTGTGTTCGATGTCGATGAGGATAAAATTCCAGAAGAAATGTTTAGTTCTTTCTTATACCTGGCATTTGATTATGTATACAATGTGGTAAAGGAAGATATTACATCCAAGGATCTTATTTTCTTGGATGAGGTATGGAAAATGATGGTTGTGCCGGATGCAGCGAAACAGGTGTCTAAGATGATTAAACTTATACGTGCGTATGGCGGAAGTGCAGTAATAGCCACGCAGCAGATGGGTGACTTCAACAAGGCAGGTGATATTGGTATGGATATATTGAATAATGCAGAAATCAATCTCTACCTTGCCATGAAGCCACAGGATATTACTGAAACGCAAAAGCTGATGAGTTTGTCAAGGGAAACGGTTGCGGATCTGGAAAAGTTGGAAAAGAGACACGGACTTCTTGTCACACGAAAGGATAAGCTTTTTATGAACATTAAAGCTACAGACATGGAGTGTGAAGTAATGAGTACAGATATCAATGATCGTATTGAGAAAGAGGCATCAGTTGCCGCTAATGCGTCATAAATGAGAAATAAGCCTTTTAATGCGTCATAATAACTTAGTTGCGCGTCATAAAAGCACATGCATATTTAGAGGAAAAAAGGATTTTTGGGGAATAATGACGCACAGATAATTAACAATGACACGCAAAATAAAACCATTTAGGGAGGAAGAAAATGAGATACGAGCGATTATCTAAACAGGAACAAATGTTATTTGAAGTTTTTCAGGAAGTAAATGCGATGACATATGAGCAAGTAAAGCAATTTCTAATGAAGTTTACCGGGTGCAGCGAAAACGTTCCAAAATACATTGTACACAATCTGATTCGGCAAGGAGCAATATCTCCGACACAAGAAGACGAAGAGGGGATCTTGCTTTGCGGCAATAACCGTAATCAGAACATTCAAACCGCAAGGAATGATGTCATGTTCGCAATGTACTATTTGTTAGACAAAGCGGAAACTCTTGACGATATGCTTTCTCTCGCAACGTCATATCTGAACAATGTTGCACTGTCGTTCATTTTGGATGGGAAGTTATATGAGGCGATCAAGGTAAGCGATCAATCACTTTCCTTGATTGAGACAACAAAGCAAAGATACATTGAGCGCTTTGCTGAGAATAACAAGCAGGCAATACCGTTTTATTCAGTCTTTATGTTTACGGTACACGCTGGCACGGAGGAGGAAGCGGAGATCCTGGAGGAACTGGAAACAATGAATATTGAGATTCCCCACCGCATTGTTATTTTCCGCAGCACAGATCCGACGACAAAACCAGATTATGTCGAGTATGCCATAGAATAAATTACTCGTGCAATGTAAAAACAAGCTTTGAAAGTAACACATAAGAAAAAACATATTACTCATAGTGTGTCAATATAGTCTGCACGAGTAATAGCTAGTAGTCGAAAATAGTGCCGAAATGAGTGCATGAGTAATAGGTTTCACATGCTAATTAAAAAGCAAGAAACTTATTACTTCTGCGCCGGATCAGGCAATTTTAAAAGTAATAACTTTGTGTGAAAGTTTTACAGAAAAAACAAGGTTTTTCTAAATTTTGACGGATGAAGTGTGGAGTAGACTGGCGCGAAAACATAAATTGGAGTAGTAAGGGAGGACATAGCATGGCAGATATGATAGATACGGCGGCGATTAGCATGGAAGACGTATCGGTAGAGATGCTATCTGGCAGAGAAGATGCATTACGGGAAGAAATGCTACGAAGCAAGATAGAAAAACTGCGAAAACGAAGAACGAGGTATGCGGTTGGGTACAAGGGGATGATTCTGAAGATATGTCTGACAGCGGGTGGCATTAGCTACAATGGATTGCAGATGTTGGCTGGGGATCGGAAGACATACACGAACGCGATTCGAGATTTTGTTAAGGACGGACTAATGACAATACACTGGATCGGGCGTAATTGCGTGGGGGTATTTCTTGACTTTAATAATACCAACGTATTATACAAGGATAGTTTTATGTCATACATAGGTACCTATAACAGATTTTGCGCACAAAGGGCGAAGAACCTTGGTAGTTACAAGAGTAGCAGATCCGGAGCTATTAAGGCAGCACGGTACAGTGAGATCATAATGCTTTTGTCTGGGACATCCGTAAATGTGCTGACAGAGGACAAGCCCGCCTTGTATAACAAAGAAACCATTGCAGATGATGCAGCGTACTTTTATTCGGACACAGAAGTAAAGATTATGGTCGAGGGCGACAATGTGGTAAAAGAAGAAAATATGAACAGCAAGTACGTGATAAGTTCCAGAGCGCAAGGTTTTATACTTTCCCGCGGTGGAATCTATATGCTGTATCATTCTGGTGCAAAGCGAATGGCATGGAGAAGCACACAGGAACAGCAGATGCAATTCCGAGTGGCGAGCCTAATCGGCAAAAGCACGGCAGGACAGTACAAGAGTATCAACGTAGACGACTGTATTATCTATGCTGATAGTGCAGAACCATTTGTAGAAATGTTTGTGGATGATATAGAACACATAAAGTCGCGGAGATTTAAGTATGCATCTCTCGAAAATGGATTTAAAAACACCTATTATCTTCCGTACACTAAGGACGGACAGTATATGACTGACCTAATGGTGCATGCCGACTGGCAGGATAAGATACTGAAATACTTCATGGATGGTGATAAGGAGTTGCACCGGGAGAAATACTACTCTGTTGCAGATCTGAATAATGGGGAGAATCCGATATTTGTATTCTGCATACCAAATGTGACGCGACTGAACAGCTTCCTCATGACAGCTGAAATCATGGATGAGGACTACTACATATACTGTTTTGACTTCCAAGTAGAGTTTCTAGCCAGAGTAGTAGACGGACGGGCAAAAATATTCAGCATACCGTTAGAAGAGTTCAAGGCTGAATTCAGTCTATAGTATCAAAAACTGTTTGAAGCGAAAGGAAAGATACATATGGATGAAAAACACAGTAACAAAACAGAGGGCAGTCTTATAGACCAGGCATCAATAAAGATCTGGTACGATTTTGTAAAAGAACAGGCTGAGAAGCGGAAAAAGGCATTTCTCATAATTGGTGGCAGCACATTGTTTGCTTCTCTGCTTGCCGGAGGTGTTATAGGAACATTTGCCGCAATAGCAACGCGGGATGCCGTGCGATTTACGGTTGTAAACTGGATATACTACACTTTCACCAGTCCGGTGTCATGGATTGCTGGCGGCATATTCTTTATATTAGCCAATGTAGAATTGACGAAATTCATTGTCGGAACTCATAAGACTTCCATCCGTGACAAGGACCGAAATTATGACAGTTCCGAGAGAGGAGATAACGGCACAGCAAAAAAAGCATCTAAAGAAGAGTGCAGGGATATGTTCAATTATGGAGACTATAAGGATCTTGATGATATTATCCTCGGATGTGATCCAGAGAATGTGCACGAGATGTATACGTTGAATACTGGTAAGGAGAAGATCATAGAAGGATTGAATAAGAATGTTTTCGTTGTTGGTGCGCCTGGATGCGGAAAAACGTTCTCATATATTATTCCAGCAATCATGCAGAAGATAAAAGCTGGGGAATCTATGGTGGTTACAGACTTGAAGAAAGATATTTACGGTGTAACAGCCGAAATGGCAAGAGCAAATGGCTATGTCGTAAAAGTATTGGATTTCGACAACCGGTTCCTGCTGCATTCAGATTCTATTAACTTTATGGCGCTTGTTGGTCAGAATATCTCCTTAATCAATACCCTTGCAGAAACAATTATTGCAAATATATACGGAGAGGAGCAGGAAGACTACTGGAAAACGATTGAAACCAACCTGTTAAAAGCTGTTATGATCCATGTAGCCACAGATGACTCGTGCAAAACGGAGCGAACGTTGGCGAAAGTATACCGGTTAATCAACGAACTGAATTCTACGGCGATAGGAATGCTCTGTAAGTCAGACGACAGCCCAGCGAAACCATATTTCAATAACTTCACAACAATGTCGGCGCAAGTTAAGGATCAATGTAAGAGTGGATTAGCCTCTCATTTGGAAGCACTTGCAGACCCAGTAATTCAAAGAATTGTAAGTGAGGACGACGTTGACCTGTCTTTGCCGGGAAAGCAAAAATGCATTTACTACTTGACTTTGAACGACCAAAATCCAAAGTCAACATCGTGGTTAGTTGCCATGACATTCACTTTGCTGTTTGAACAGCTTACCCAGCTGGCAGACTCACAGTTCAATCACAAATTACCAATACCGGTAACGTTGCTGATAGATGAGTTTTATAATGTTGGAATCATTCCGGCGTTCGATTCAAAAATTTCACAGATCAGATCAAGGGATGTCCGGTGCTGGATTGTCGTCCAATCGTTAAAGCAGCTTGAAACCATGTATGATATGACATGGGAAAAGATTGTGGAATGCTGCACAACATGGATCGTTATGAAGGTAAATGCTCAAAGCACAGCAGAATATTTTGAAAAAATGAGTGGTGTAGAAACTATAGACACAACAAGTGACCGGTATGACGAGACCAAGACAGATGCATTAAAATATCACAATACAGTACAGAGAACATTATCAAGAAATCAGCGCATGGTGTACTTTGCTGATGAGATACGGCGGCTTAACCCGTACCATGTTCTTGTATGGGTATCTGGTCACAATGTTGCCGAACTTAAAAAGGTTGGATACAATACGCATCCTATGTGTAAAGAGATCCGGGAGTGCAACTGTGTAGCACATATACCGAATTGGATCTACAGATTAAGTGACCGGGAACGGGAACGGCTTGGAGTAATGGCAGAAACAGAGTTGTGGGAAGAAGAGAGCACTCACGAAATTGAATTATGTACTATAAAAGACTTTGAAGAACATTGGAACAGCAAGAAGCAGCGCGCACTTGAAGAAAAGATTGCGAAAGAAACGGCATAGGAGGATAACTACATGATGATAATTCTTAAAAATCAGCATCCAACACTTACAGAGAGGTACTTATTCAAGACCTATGGTCTGTATCGGTCCATATCAGATGATCAGATAGAAAAGTATATATGCATTTATGCAGGTACAAAAACAGAGTTCCCGTCAGAAATCCATTTTGATGAAGAGCAAGTGGATCTCGACGAATTTATCATTTTTGAAAAAGTGACAGAGACCATTCAAATCCACATGAGAACAGATACCTTGCTTTTAGATGCTATCAGAGCACGAGCCGCGGAACTGGGCTGGAAGTGTTAGGCGAGCGCCAATCAAGTTCTATTGCAGAAAGACTTTAGTAGACAAATGAAAGTATACTTGATGGTAAAATTAGCGATATCTGCCTGATAAATGGTAGCGATAAGATTGACGCAGCTATTTTCTTGGTACAACAGGAAGATAGTTGCGTAGACACTTTTGGTAGTGTACTCATTCCAATATCATCTATAAAATCTATTTCTGTTTTGTATGCAAACAATTCAAGAACGGGCAGAAGAATTAGGGTTTTAATTATTCAATAGTTTTGAAACCACTTATACTCTGGGTATAGGGTTTGTCAACACAAGAGTATGAAAGAAAGGTTGACAGAGTGGTATAGATATGGTATAATTCACTTATACAACACAAAGGCGTGTTGCGTATTGGACCATTAGCTCAGTTGGTTAGAGCGTCCGGCTCATAACCGGATGGTCTGGGGTTCAAGTCCCTAATGGTCCATTACTCTGCCGTGTGTCCGGTTGGTCGAGGGTGCGGTTTTGAAAACCGTCTGGATGTAAAAGTCTCTGGGGTTCAAATCCCTAACACGGCGTATGGTGCATTGCCGTAATGGTAGCGGAGCGTCTTGCTAAGTCGTCCTGCAGAAATGCAGTACAGGTTCGATTCCTGTATGCACCGCTATGAAACCGCATTCCACCGGTGGAGGAGGCTTCAGACAAACTGTCCTGACTTCGGACGTTAAACCAGTTTGGTTAGAGAGATTGCAAAGGCACCTCGGATTCGAGCAGAGCTTTTGCGGAGAACAGTAAGAACCCGGTTATGATTTTAGCGGTTAAATGGTACCTGGCTTCCGGATAAAAAGTAACAACCGCAACGCTCGATTAGTCAAGCGGCTAAGATACCACCCTTTCACGGTGGAGACGGGAGTTCGATTCTCCCATCGAGCATTCGGTCAAATTTCGCAGCTAAGGTCCTACAAGAGGAACCGGTGGTTCATCGGGACGTGATTGCGGCGCAGGAGACCGAAAGTTTGGTGTAGTTTAAATTTGGTTAAAAACAGCCGGCGAGGCAGATGGTGGCGTATTGCCGAAACGAAAGTAGAAGTAGTTGAAATGGTATTGCACAGTATTTCTCGACTTTGCGTGAAAGCGGAAGTTGGGGAAACACCGAATCAGTTAATGACTGACGGAAACGAAAATATCTGATACGAAAATATTCCTAACCACCCACCAAACAAACAATTCCTACTGAAAGTAGGTATCGAATGGAAATTTCATAATATTATTGGGCATTCGCCAAGCGGTAAGGCACAGGATTTTGATTCCTGCACTTCGCCGGTTCAAATCCGGCATGCCCAGTTCGTTAGGGCGTCAAATGCTAGTGCATGTTATTTGATGCTCTATTCGTTATTTGATTTATACATTGTGAAGAGGAGGTGGAAAAATCATAGGCTAAATCTAACATGTTACTGAGGAAAATAAAACTGGAGGCAGAAAAAAATGAATTTAAAAAAATTACACGCAGGTCGGCACCGGAAAGCAGACAACAAAGAGCTGATGTTGCACATTGGCGACGAGCGATCAGCGTATGTATTACGCAACAATGCATTATTGACTGGGAATACCGGGACTGGAAAGACTTCGCTTGCTAAAGCGTTACTTAAGAATCTTATGGCAGAATATTCGCCTAAAGATTTTGGATTTGTTTATATAGGGCTTGAGGGAAGCGCCAAAGACATTAAAGGATCGCCGCATGCAATATCTGCTGCCGATTATTCATCTGAAAGGGTAGTGCGTCACGCATTGGAAACAGCACGAGTTACTGCGATGGAACATACTGAAAAACAGATTCTTGTAGTAGTCGATGAGTTTTCCAATATTCCACTGGAATTTTCTATGTGGAAAACCATTGTTGATGATATGACAACATGCGGAGTACATTTCCTTTTTATACTTCATGCACACCAAAGAGCAGCTCTTGATGCACTATTGAATATAGCAACGTTTGAATTGCGTATGTCTTTGTGCTCTTCAATCGAAGATAAATGTGCGACTCTTGATGTAGACATGTCAAATATAACTGCATTTGAAGGCTGTTGGGGAAAAGGTGTTGTTGATGTGAGAGATATTCGCAGCGATCGAATGGAACATCTTAGGTTTTCAGATGCGGATCATTCGGATTTAGATCAGGTTCGTGAAAAAGCTTTAAAAGATTTTATGGAAAGAAAGACTTCCATGGAAAGCACACGGGTACACAAACGCAAGTCGATTTTAAAAGTGTAGAGCCGGCTATTCGTATTGGTATAAAGAATCAATATAAGAGTAAACACATGCAATTTGCGTTATGTGTTTACTCTTTCTTTTTGTCAGTTTTTGGGAAAATATCTCCACTTTAATGAAAGCAGATCTATGTCAGCAATAGTTGACCGAATGGTATAGTTGTGGTATAATACACTTATAATGTGAAATTAAATTATATATTGCAAAAGACAAGGAGATATGCGTATGCATAAGGACAGTAAAGAGCAGCGGCGGATTTTTAGTGAAATGACGCAAAGAAGATCAATGCCAGCAAAATATCCGAACCAAAATGCCATGAAAAGCTTTAAAGAGGTGCCGTATCAGTTGCGGTACAGGAGGGAGCAGGGAAATGATTGAATGCATGAAGAATATGGCGAAGCGCCCGGAGTTTGGACGGTGGATTCCGGTAAGTGAGAGGTTGCCGGAAGATTGCGTCCCGGTCAACATTACATATGTGAATCATAATCCGGAATCTTATTACGCGAACATCAAAGATGTACCGTTTACGGCAACAGGGGTGCATTACTCGGACGCATGGTACTGGTGGTCAACGACTTTCACTGATTATCTTGCAGAATACGGCAGATGTGATGTTGATATGGTCGATACCGATGTCGAGATAATAGCGTGGATGCCGCTGCCGAAACCATACAGAGAAAGCGAGGCATGATATGAAAGAAGAAACGAAGATGGAGATAAGCGCGGCACTAACGCTATTAAAAAGCACACTGATAAAAAATGGTGTAAGCATTGCACTTGCCGGAAGTGAAGATGCTAGGGAAGATGATGGTCGCATTCTGTTTTTTGATACGGATGAATATTACAGAACCGGGAAAATGGATGGAGTATCAGTAAAAACCGTGGATTTAGTGAGGTAGAAATATGAAAAATGGAATACATCCTGATGGATACATAGCGAAAAAGAAAAAGACCAATGCAGACCGAATCCGGAGCATGACGGACGAGGAGTTGGCAGATTTTATTATCAATTTTGACAACCGTTTTGGTAAGGAATATGAGGGAGAACAGAGTTGTCTGTCATGGTTACAGAAAGAAAGCGAGGAATGAAGATGCAGGATAGATATTTATTCAAGGCAAAACGCAAGGATAATGGGGAATGGGTGGAAGGTTTTTATTTTTGTATGACGCATACTGATGGTAGGCACACACACCATTTCATTATTCCATTAGGAGCAGATTTGAGCCTAGGGACACCTGTTGAAAAAATACAGGTTGAGGTCGATCAATCTACCATCTGCCAGTGTACAGGTCTTAAGGATAAGAACGGAAAGCTGATTTTTGAGAATGATATTCTTTCAGGGCATATCGACGTTGAGTTTCCAGAAGATGAGACGAGAAAGCGTGTCGTGTGGCATGAAAACGGATGGTGCACGAATGAGACGGGCTGTGATGACTATGAGGAACTGGATGATTTTGATTCAGAGAATTTTGAAGTGATCGGCAATAAAATTGACAACCCAGAGCTGTTGGAGGTGTAGCCATGACGGAGAATAAAGCAATCGAAAGAATCAAGTACCGGATGCATACGGTGGAACAGGTAGCCGGGGAAAACGGAATGGAAGATCTGGAAATGGCGATCAAGGCACTGGAAGAGGTGCAGCGCTGGCACACATCAGTAATCAACCCTAATATTAAAAACGAATTTGCAAACACTTCTACACAGATCTGCCACAACTGCGACCACAAAGATGAATACATCGAGGAACTGGAAGCAGAAGTGGAAGAGTACCGCGCAATCGGCACACCGGAAGAATTGCAGGAGATGAAGAAAGATTTTGCTGAAGCGTTAAGCGACTGGCGGCAATATCGTAAGGTTGGAACTTTAGAAGAATGCCGGGCGGCGATGGAGAAGCAGAAAGAGATGATAGCATATTGTAATGAAAATGATTGTTCTGATTGCTATTGCAATAACGGGAACTGGAAGGAAACCAACAGGTGCATGAATAATTTTATTGCGGAGGAGATTGGACAGGTAGCAGAAATTAAGTGGGGTGATGAAGAATGAACGAAGAACTTAAGCCATGCCCGTTCTGCGGAGGGAAACCTATTATTAAGCTAGTCGGAGATAATAGAGACTATTTTGTCTATAGTTGCGGAAAATGTCATAAAACCCCAGTACATCAAGACGAAGCAAGATTGACCAGATGGGGAGCAAGACGCATATGGAACAGGAGGGCGAACGATGGGAAGATTGATTGATGCAAACAATTTGCAGTTCAATGGGCGAAATTACAATAAAAGTCAGATGAAAGCAATTCTCGATTTTATTGATTCGCAGCCGACCGCCTACGACCCGGACAAGGTTGTGGAGAAGTTGAAAAAGGATAGCTACACAGAGACACCAAATGATATGAATCCTTTTGATCCATCAGAAGTTGTTAATTTGGAAAGCGCAATCGAGATCGTGGAAGGCGGTGGAGTAGATGGCTAAGATCATAGAAAAGAAGATATTGCCGGAGTATTTCAACGAGGTTATCCATGACAGTAAAAAGTTTGAAATCCGAAAGGACGAGGATGATTTGCAGATAGGGGATGTGGTCATTTTGAAAGAGTGGGACGGGGAAAAGTATACCGGACGTGCAACAGGTCAGAACATTGTGTATGTTTTGCGAGACGTGCCGGAGTATGGTTTAATGCCGGGATATGTAATCTTTGGATGGTAAGGAGCGCGGAAGCATATCTGAATATATGTTTTTGGAAATAGGCATGGAAATAGTAAAAAAATATTGTGCAAATCTGGGGCGCCCTATCAATAGGGCTTTATTAGAAGGACACACCACAAAATGGGAAAAAGAAATACACTTGTTGCAAAAAGCATTACTTGAAAGTATACCAACAGAAGAAAATCTAGTGGTGTCTCGATTTATTGATGACAAAGAGGCAAATGCAATTATGGATGCGGGGAGAACATACATAAGTCCAATATTTCTAAGTACGACAGTTGGAAATATCGAAAACTTTCTTGATCCTATTAGAAAAAACCAGCTTATATTAAAAATACCAAAAGGAACTAACGGGATATTTTCTGATCCTATAACAAAAAGAAATGAATTTGAATTTATTCTTCCTTACGGCACAAAGATTGCAGTCATATGTGTATTAGTTCTCGATGAAAGAAAAAAGATATACGGGCAAGTTGTAGGGCAATATCGTTTCTATAAGGAGGAAGCGGAGAATGAGTAGAGTGTTACCGGTTTTATTCAATACCGAGATGGTTCGGGCAACTCTGGAGGGGAGAAGGAGTTGCATTAGCCTGAAGATCCCTATTGACATTGTGAATAATTGTGATGTGGAAACAGATGGGACGCTGCTTTCGTACGAGAACAATTATGGAGATTTCATCAAACCTGTAAAACTGTGTCAATATCAGCCGGGAGATATCCTGTATGTCCGGGAAACGTGGAAAAAGGCACCGAATGGATACTATTACTACGAAGATTGGCAAAGAAATGACATTGCGGATATTACGAAGTGGAAACCTTCCATTCACATGCCAAAAGAAGCGGCGCGTATCTGGCTTAAGGTCACAGATGTGAGAGTTGAGCGGTTACAGGAGATCACCGAGGAACAGGCAAAATTAGAAGGTTGTAACAGTGGAATGCTTACGGGACCATGCACAGCGAGAGGACAGTTTGAAAATTTGTGGAACAGCACCATCAAGAAATCCGACCTTGATCTCTACGGATGGGATGCTAACCCGCGGGTGTGGGTGATCGAATTTGATCGGTGTGAGAAACCGGAGGTAAATTAAAACTTAGTGAGGTAGTCATATATGACAGACAAACAATTTGCGAAAAGATTGGCAAAACTGAATACAGCATTGTGGAATTGTATTGGAGAAGCCGAGACTTTATGCGATGAAGCTAAAAATAAAAACATTGACGATAATATGAAAAAATTATTTGCTCAATACAATGATGATGGAGCAGTGGATTGTGACATTCATAACGCTACGTTATCTGATGTTTCTTATTTGATTAAAAACATGACCACGGAGGAAATATGAGCAAACGACCAGAAGTTACGAAAGAACTTTCTTTAGCGCTTGAAAGATATATAAATCCCAAAAACGACACAAGAATTTATATGGCTAAAGAAGTCACGTTTGATTATGCCACAGGACACGCAATCAGAGTGGATTACATGAGATTTAAGCCTGTGAACAATACAGTCTCTGGGATTGAGAAAGGGGACTTTTACTGTTACGAGATAAAATCTTCTGTTGAGGATTTTCATTCGGGACATGGTTTGAATTTCATCGGTGACTACAACTATCTTGTAATGCCGGAGGAAGTATATGCGGCTGTATCAAAAGAAATCCCATATTTTGTTGGCGTGATTGTGCCAACAGAAAGCACTTGGCGGAATAACTGGAGAGAACTGACCGTAATCAAGAAAGCAAAGCGCAGAAGTAGAGAAAAAGCATTATCGGAAATGCTTTTTATGATGTTTCGTTCCGCGGCGAGAGACAGATATAAATTATCTTAGTTGGAGGTAAAAAAAATTATGGCTAAAGCAGTATTGGTTATGGATATGCCGGAACAGGTTTGCCAGAAGTGCACATTGTGCTATGAGACAGAGAATGATGACGAATATCTGTGCTGTGCGACAGGGAAACTTGTACCAGACGGAGCAAAGCCGGATTGGTGTCCGCTCCGGGAACTGCCGGAGAAGATACCGGAACTTAAATCCGGTTATGAAGAAATTAGCAAGAGCATTCACCGAGACGGCTGGAATGCCTGCTTGGATGAGATTTTAGGAGGAAAAGATGACGGTACAACTGCAAACAGAGTATGACATCCTCGAAGATGAGATGGGAGATATTGATGCCGTCCAAGCTGAACGGGAAAAGTGCGAAGAGGAGCGGGATGCGCTATAGGAAAAAGTAGACACACTAACGCATCATATTAAAGAACTTATAAATCAGTATTATCAGCGTTACATAAAGACGGAAGAGATTATTCCGGAATTAGAAAAATTGATATGAAAGGAGCCGGGACCTATCCGGATAAAAGGCGCGCCGGGTTCCTTTGAGAGGAAATGAAAGATTTAGGAAATTATGAGTGTGACGGTCAGATTGAAATGACGGAATACTTGAAATCTCAAATAAAGTGTGGAGTGGTAAAAGATCTGACTGCATGGATCAACAGCCAGGGGAAAGCGCAGTACACGCAGATCGGCGAAGTGGTAAAAGATGCGTATGAAAGGCACAAGGATTCTGCTGAACTGGTAGATAGGATCACGAACGCTGTGTCGGTGTATGTGCTTACCCAGTCTGTGGGGTATATGGATTACTTGAGAAGCGAAAGCGGGGTGGTTGCAAATGATTAACGGAGAATTGCTAGTTGATAACTTTGCCGGCGGGGGCGGCGCTTCCACTGGGATAGAACTGGCAACCGGATATAGCGTTGATATTGCCATTAACCACGATCCGGAAGCAATCAAGATGCACAAAGCAAATCACCCGAACACAAAGCACTACTGCGAAAACGTATGGGCGGTTGATCCGGTTAAGGCTTGCAAAGGACATCCTGTAGCACTTGCCTGGTTCTCGCCAGACTGCAAGCACTTTTCAAAAGCGAAAGGTGGAAAGCCGAAGGACAAGAATATTCGCGGTCTTGCGTGGGTTGCCTGCCGATGGGCGGGATTGGTGCGACCAAAAGTGATCATGCTTGAAAATGTGGAAGAATTTAAAACATGGGGACCGCTTGGGCGGCGTCATCATCCAATCAAGGCAAAGCAGGGAAAGACGTTTGAAAAGTTTGTGCAGCAACTTACAGATCTTGGGTATGAGGTGCAATGCCGGGAGCTGATTGCCGCTGATTACGGCGCACCGACCATGCGGAAAAGATTTTTTATGATCGCACGTTGCGATGGCAAGCCGATTGTTTTTCCAGAGCCGACACACGGACCGTCAGACAGCGAAGCGGTTAAGGAAGGACTTGTCAAACCTTATGTTGGAGCATACACGCAACTTGACTTTTCACTTCCATGTCCGTCCATCTTTGACACATCGGAAGAGATCAAGAAAAAGTACGGAATCAGGGCGGTACGTCCGTTGGCGCCGAAGACAATGGAAAGGATCGCAAGAGGATTAAAAAAGTTCGTCCTCGACAATCCGGAGCCGTTTATTATCCAATGTAATCATGGTGGAGAGCGCAGACCGAACGATATTCGGAAGCCAATGCCGACCATCACTGGAAAGCATGGGTATGGAATTGTGGAGCCGACGTTAGCACCTTATATGGGGACAAATACAACGAATCATCCGGGTGGAAACTGCAAAGATCCGATACATACGATCACCACAGGTAATCAACAATGCCTTATTAGCCCGACGCTTATCCAATACCATTCTGAAACGGCGCAGGGAGAAGTTCGGGGACAGACGATTGAAGATCCTATAATGACGGTGGACGGATCGAACAGATATGGACTGGTCACATCATTTTTGAGTAAGTTCTATAAGTCTGGAATCGGACAGGACGAAAGAGAGCCACTACATACAATCACAACATCAGCCGGACATTTTGGCGAGGTCAGAGCATTTCTGATTAAATACTACGGGCAGGGAACCGGACAGGATATTAAGGAGCCACTTGACACGGTAACTGCACGGGATAGATTCGGATTAGTGACGATTGAGGGTGTAGATTATCAGATTGTGGACATCGGCTTGCGAATGCTTGAGCCACGGGAACTATATGGATGTCAGGGATTCCCGGACGACTACATCATTGACCATGATTATACCGGCAAGACGTATCCGCGGAGCGAACAGGTGCGCCGATGCGGTAATGCTGTGTGTCCACCGATACCGGCAGCATTAGTCAGGGCAAATCTTCCGGAATTGTGCGTAGCGGAACGTATGCCGAACATGAGGATCGAGTCAGAGCAGACCGGACAGCTCCGGTTTGCCTAGATTTAAGGAGAAATAGAATATATGGTCAGAAGTGTAGATACATTCTTCATAGACGGAGAAAGCTTTATTAGTTATTGCTCAGACAGCGACTTTGATTATGCAATTTATATTGGACAAAAGTGTAAAGTTTTGAGAAATGAAAAGTGTTTTATAGGTACGCTGTACAAAGTGAACTCAAACAAAAATACATTCTCGATAAAGCAAAATAATGGAGAAATAATAGAAATAAATTGTGCTGATGTAGAAGAGATTTTCAGCGAAGAGGAAATTGGAACGATAAATTAGAAGTTTAGGAGAGTGTTTATGAAAATATCAAAACTATTAAATTGTATACAAGAAAATCTGAATAGTGGTTGTTTGACTCTTGATTCAGAAGTATATATCAGAAATGATTGGGGAGATATTCACCCTGTAGAAGATGTAAGAATTGAAGAAAATGAGTTATTATTAGCGGATCAAGAACCTACTTAAACTGAACTTTAACAGGGAAAAGGAGGAAAATAGATGGATTGGAACGTTTACACTCAACGGACAGATTGTGACAAAGGGCAGGTGCATTAGCGGAGACCCGTACTACTTTTACAGAAGTAAAATTGTTGCATGGAAGAAATATGATGGAGGGAATGCATGAAAATTACAGTTAAAAAAAGGCGAAGAAATTTTAATAAGACTACCGACATTTTAAAACAGAACAATATGGAACGGTTACTAAAATATCTTAAGGAGAATCCGCATGAAGCAAAACGTTTTAACCAATGCTTTAATTGTTTAAAACTAAAATCGTGCAAAAAGGATTGTGAGGAAGATGAAAATGGAATGTGCAAAGAATGTGTTCCTATTGGCAACTAAGTTGAACATTCTGCCGACGGATCCCCGCCCAAAGTTTTCTCGTGACGTTTGTTGGCGGCGTCGAAATTAAGAACAGAAATGATTTATGCAAACGACTATGATCCCAGCCGGCAATACATACGGCGGAGCATAAAGAGCCACATGTCCAATGGAAGCTGGGGATGCGGCTTTTTGCTTTGTGAAAATATCGGCATATGACGCATTCTTATTGTTTAATGCGTCATATGCTGGAAGATTGGTGTCCAGAAGACATATTTCCAAAAATCATACGTTCGACAGAGGCTTTACACATAGGTGTATATATGGTATAATACACTTATTTAAGAAAGGAAGAATACCAAAAGAGTGATGAAAAAAAAGAAAATCATAGCAGGAATGGTAAGCGTAGCACTGCTGCTGAGTGGTTGCGGGGGTTCGACAACAGAAAAAGTGGCATCGTTGTCCAAACTTGGAGTTGATAAATCCGAAATTATCATATCAGATAAGACAGACATTAAAGATACGACTTATCTTTTAGAAACCACATACAGTGGGGCAGATGTTCCGATCGAACTGTATGATGTTCCGTTCCAGAAAACGGAATATTACATATCGAATAAGGATTTTTCGGATACGCTTAGTAAGAAAAGCAGTGATGCACAGGCGTACATTGATACAGCAACAGCTTGTACCGATGTCTTGTTCGGCAACAATTATACGGATATACTTTCAGATCAGGACGCATTCACAGAAACGTTGACTGAATATTTTGCTGGAGACGAGTATATTATCAATGCTTATACGGACGAAATAATAAATTCTGTACTGGAGGCGTATGCAGACAATAAATTAGAGGTAACGGCTGATTTTACAACAGACAGCAGCCTTATCTATAATGATGTTCTATACTATCTTCGAGGTGTTGTAGGGATAACGGTCCGTAACGGAGACGCTACAGCATATGAACAGGTTTTTGGCATCAAAACAGCAAAAAATAAAAAGGTTCAACTGATGGTAGAATATGCATTTGAACCTAATGACGCGGATCACATTGTAGATATTTACATTCTGGGTTATATTCAATAGCCTATGTCGTCAATAACCAACCACTTAGCTGTTTCACAGCTTGAAGTGGGGGGCTTGCAAAAGCTCCATGTTGAATACATACTGACAGAAAGGAGAGCCGTCTGACGACGGGCGCATTCCTCCCCGACCTAAAGAGGTCGGGGTATCCTGTGCGAATTTAAGATGAAATTGTAAAGGAGGCAACACATGAGTGAAAAAGAACTTGTAGAGCAGCTTAAGCAGATTGTTTTGCACGCAGAGCAGGAAGCGATGAAGCAATCTCTTAATGCAAAGGCAGAACATAAGTTGGAGATCGAGGCAAAGGCGGACGGCGTAATGGAATTATGCAAGGCAATGCGGAAAGTTATTGCTGATTATGATGACAGTGTAAAACCCAAAGAAGATTCCAACCGAGGATTATTATCAACGAAACCATTGCCTGAAAACCATCAAAGAACTGGTGTGTAATAGCTACCGTTTAAAAATAAACGATATGTTTGATGGAAGTTTAAAAACTTCCATCATTTTTTAATCATAAAGCACTATAACGCTCATTGTACTTCAAAAATTTTTCATAATGCCTGTTTGTGCGTAGCTTAAGATGCATATTGCATTGCTTATAGAAGACTTCGGCGATGACATATCTGTAGAAGAACAGATGTGTCTGCTGGAGTCTTTTGCGTATGTCAGGATATAGAAAAAGAAAAACAGGGGAAATATTTTACATAAAGACCTTAATGTGATTTTTAACTTATAGAAAAACGTAAAAAAGAAAGCGGGGAGAACGGTGGCAAAACCGCTCTCCCTTTGTAAGGCAAATATAAGCCGCACCTTTAATGTAGCTATATTCTATATACAGAATACACCATATTAGTACATTTGTCAAGCAATTTAAAAATCTTTATAATTGTATTTCTTTACACATTGGTATAGCAATAGTATAATGCACTTATTTGGAGGTATGATGACGATGAAAAAAGTAGCAAAAATTTTTAGAGGTGCAGCCTATACCCTATTTCGCTTGGAACTGATAATTGCATTTTTATGCGAAATCATTTTGATTGACTTATGTGAACATCCGTCCGCATGGCAGCTAATATCACAAGACACCATTTTATATAGCATTATGCAAGTGGCGAGTGTATGTCTGGTTGTAGTTGAAACAATTATTATTGCCAAAGAAAGGACTATAACAAGGTTTGTGATGTCTCTTGTAATAATGGGAATTTCTTTCAGCCCTATTAAAGAAGTTCTTCTTTTACCATTAAAATCTATCGGTGGTTTGGCATATTGTTTCGCCATAAGTATGGTATGTTTTATGGCGAGTAAATGGTTGGTATCATCAGCTGACAGGTCTTAGAAGTTTTGCCTTATGAATAAGAAATTCTTTGCAAAGTGGTATAGTAGTGGTATAATACACGTATATAGTGTGAAAAATACCTTCATTTGATGTTGAGTCAAAATAACCAATGTTATTTTAACGAAAAGGAGGGCTGCATGTAAGACATTGAATGGATATAACAGGCTAGTTGACTGACAAAACCATCACACTTGTGTTAAATAACATTTTGTAAGGAGAAGCAATAACATGAAAATGAAAAAAGTATCAAAAAGAGCTGTGGCATTAGCAGCGGCAACAATCATTGGCATCGGCACAATGGCGGGTGCACCTGTATCGGCGAAAGCTGCCGATAATGCCGGCATTCGTTCATTTGTAACGAGAATGTATGAAGTCTGCCTGGATCGGGAACCGGATGCAGATGGACTTAATGACTGGTCGAACCGGCTGGCAACAGGACAGGCGCAGGGTGCGGACATTGCATTTGGCTTTATTTTCAGTGATGAGTTCAAAAACCTGAATCTTTGCAATGAACATTATGTGGATTCTATGTATGCATCATTTTTTGGAAGAGATGCGGACGCAGCCGGAAAGGCAGATTGGGTTGGACAGCTGAACAGCGGAGCTACCAGAGGTCATGTCATGACAGGATTTGTTAATTCACAGGAGTTTGCAAATTTATGTGCAAATTATGGAATCACTCAGGGAGCAGGCGATTGGAATGCAAATGACATTTCAGTTAATGGAACATGTTCGATCTGTGGAAATGGTGGAAACGGTGGAAACCACAAGGTGACTCCGGAAATCCGGGCGTTTGCGGAAAGACTTTATACTTGTTGTTTAGACAGAACAGCAGATGAAAATGGGCTTAATGACTGGGCAAATGCACTTGCAAACGGGGCTACAGGCAGTGAAGTGGCTGCAGGCTTCGTGTTCAGCCAGGAGTATAAGAACAAAGATGCTTCGGACACACAGTATGTGTTAATGCTTTACAAAACAATGCTTGGAAGAGAAGCGGACACTGCTGGAGTAACTGATTGGGTATTACAGCTCAGAAACGGTGCTTCCAGAGAAGCAGTATATAACGGATTCATTGGAAGCGCCGAGTTTGCAAATCTTTGCCAGAATGCCGGAATTACTGTTGGTGGCGCGATTGCAGATAATGGGACGACAGGACGTCAGAGTACAGGAGAAAAGGTAAATGTATATCTGGAAGAGTATGTAAATGGAGAATATGGACGCACAAGTTACATTGGTCAGCCGACAGAAGGACAGCTTATTGACTTAAGCGGTAGTTACGAAGCATTTGCTGGGGCAGGGTCAAATGTGCGCACGGAAACGGAACCGTTTATTGCATATGAGGGATCTACCGGAAAGATAAATTATGTAGGAGATCTTACACTTGATTTCCTCAATTAGGATTATCAAGAAACCCAAAAGGCATTGCAAGGTGCCTTTTGGTAAATGCATAAATGCGCACAGCGTATTTTGAAGGTATATTTCACTTGCCAACAAAATAATGCAATGTTATAATTTATGATGCAACAGCATTTTATATTCTCATGAGGAAATGTCTATCGCTATATGCGATAGGCATTTCTTTTATAAGGTAAAACAGATGGTTTTGATCACGCGAGAAAGGTGAGATACACATGAAAAAATCAATAAGAGCTATAAGCTTGGTTGTTGGAATTATTGTAAGCTTAAACAGCACTCTTTGCGTACAGGCAAGGGGCACAGAGTTAAGTGATAATGTTCTGCATACAACATTGCTGCTGGAAGAACTGCTGAACCAAGAATATAATGATACCAGAAACAGTCTTGAATCCGACATTCAGGAAAGCGGATGGAATTATACACTCACAATGGAATCCTTTTATGACAATGGAAATCCATATTCGGATCTTGACTACCAAAAGACGATTGCAGCTGTATGTACATTGATGAACCATAGTAAGAAGACCATTGCTGATATTGATTTTTTGAACTATGATGTTTCAGAAAGTAGCGTAGAAATGCCGCAGCCACTTAAATCGGATAAATATGTGGAAACAGAAAATGGATTGTATGAAAAGCAAGGGACCTATTATATCGTTACTGATGGAGAATATCCGGTTTATGTGCAACGAAGGGACGGATATTTTGAAGAAAATGGGACACAAAGCATAATATTAGATACAGAACCAGTAACATATGGACAGGTCACGCTATCCGTAAAGGATCCGGAGACCTTATTTGCGGACGCTGGCATAGCATATGCAGACATAGAAGAGGAATATGAATCACGTCTTGATAAGATAATCATAAGTGGAATAGATGAAACCAACCTGGAGCAAAGCATATTTGTGCAAACGCAATGGGAAACAGATCTTTTAAGCGATGACCAGGCTGAACAACTTCAGAATGCATTTGAGTGCGTCACAGGGAATAGATTATGCGTCATTAAAGTCGCCTCCTTTTTAATAGGAAGAGTTCCGTATCAATGGGGTGGAAAATCTACTAAAAGTGGTTATGATACATCCTGGTATACTTTTGAAAATGGAGAGCAGAAAGGGCTTGATTGCTCCGGATTCGTGCAATGGGTATTCCGGACCGCTGGATATAGTGAAGCAACGTGGCAGCAACTGTTGTCAACTGATATGATAATGCATACATGTGAAGCCATTCCGCAGAGTGATCTTCAGATCGGAGACCTGGGCATCTTGAATACCGGGGAGACGATCAACCACGTTGGCATATATATTGGCAATGGATATTATATACATTGTAATGCCAGTGATCAAACCGTATCCATATCAAAACCAAATTTTTCCCTTTTCTATAGGGTACCAACGATAGACGATGAAGTTTTGATGCCGGCAACATCAGTCGATGTTGCCTCAAGTATGGATTATTCCGACGAAGATCTGTATCTTATAGCGCAAACTGTATGGCATGAAGCAAGAGGAGAGGGAACAAATGGATGGATTGCGGTTGCAGAAGTAATAAAAAATCGTATCTTGAGTGAAACCTATCCCAACACAGCTAGAGAAGTAATCTATCAGGACGGACAGTTCTCGTATAACGAGGAAATAGCTGATATGGTTCCTGCCGAAGCAGAAATTAAAGTTGTGAAAATGGTGTTGGATGGAAATCTCAGTATTTTGGGAGATGATTCGGTAATGTGGTTCAGAAATCCTACGATCGGGTCTTCGACAGATATGTCAGAAAAAACCGATGAGAATGAAATGGAGGGTACAGAAAGTTCGGAGTATGTGAATGATCCACGGACCGAATCATGGAACGGACGCGAACCTTACAAAATCATAGGACACCATGTTTTTTACAAATAGTATAGTCGCTCACCCTATAACCGTCGACTTTCATGCTTGCCGAACAGGCAACCAAAGAGCCGACGGTTTTTCATGTCCAAAGCCTGTATAAGTGTATAATATTGTGTTATATGCATTTATATGGTATAATTCACGAAATGAAGCAATTAAATTTTCACAAAAGGAGGAAATTATGAAACTCAAAGTCAGCAAAAAGCAGATTGTGCTTTGTGTGGCGATAGTAATTGTCGCCGCGCTCATCGCCACAATATTGCTTGTCGGCAACCCGGCAAATCTTTTTCGTGATAAGGTCGTATCCAGCGATACTTACACCGACGATGTTAATTATGGTGATGTAAGCAGCGTCTTTCAGGATCAGATCGAATCATATCTTGCAAGTTATTTAGAACAGGCAGACAGTCTGGGATATGTTACGGAAGATGATATGACCGCTGTAACCGCAGAAATCACTTCCGGTGTTTTAAATTCCATCCCGGAATCGGAAATCAATGAAAAGAACTGGAAAGAAATCCGTCAGTTTGTATCAAATGCGGTAGCTACCGAAATGACGGCATACAATCTGTCCAGCACGAATGACACAACGCAGCAATTTGAACTTACGGACGAGTTCCGTAATTACATCACAAATCAAATCGTTCCGGCAATTACTGCCGAGTATCAGATTTATAACAACGATGTTGAGGATCTGAGAAATTCGCTCACAAGAATTTCAAATGAGTATGCAGCAAACAAAGCCGCTTATGATGCGCTTATCACAAACATCCAGAATAAGTTAAGTTCGCTCAACGTTGACATCACAAGGGTTTCTGATGTGGCGAGCAATACTTCAACTGTAGACAATCTGGAGCAGAAAACAAATGATCTGGACTCAAAAATAAATAATACGGCACAGGATCTGAATACCAAGATTGATGAAAACACAAGAGATCTGGATTCTTCCATCAAAAACCTGTCAAACGTATTAAACGATTATAAGTCGGAGACATCCACAAGCTTTACAACCGTAAATAATGAGATCAAAAACCTGTCTGCGGATATCACCGATATTGTGGCACAGCTCACACAGATCACGGAAGATCAGGTCAAAGAGGTAAAGACAAGCCTTACCGCACAGATCGAAGCAAATACCGATTTGTTAGACAGCCAGAAGAAAGAATATTCTGATTTGATCAATTCTTTGGAAGCATCTACCACAACAGAGCTTACGAAAAAGGTAACAGAGCTGCAGAATTCAATCACGTCCAACGCCAACAGCAATGCAGATGCTTTGAACTCTGCGATCGACAATTTGTATGGGGATGCGGATGGGAATATCACGATCAGTGACTTGCTTTCTCAAATATCGGCGAGCAATGACTATACGAATGACCAGAAAAACCAGTTGACAGAACTTATAAACAATAAGTATGGTGATTTGCAGTCGTCAACAAACTATGCCATTTCCGATATAAAGTCAGACCTGGCAGACGAGATTCAGAACAGAAAGGACTATACTGATACTGCGGTAAATAACTTAAGAACAACCCTTGCAGGACAAATTGCAAACCTTACGACAGATTTATCCAGCACAAAAGCAAGTGTTCAGAGTTCTCTTGACGATATCAATGGACAGTTGAATGACTGCTCTATCGAATATAAGGACGGACATTTCTACATTACCTATCACAAAGGCGGTGCAGATTCAGTATCAAAAAAATTGGACTATGTACCATAACGTTAAATACGAATGATGGTACATCGCCTTCCGTGAACAGCATCGTATGCTCGGCTACGTCTCGCAATGGCGGCAAATATGAGTTTGAGTTGGAAAATGCGAGAGATACAGTTTATATGATGCCGTCCCGAAAAGGATGGAAATTTGTGGACTGGTATGATGACAACGATAAGGTTTTATCCGTTGACAACTTAGTCGATGGACAGACCTATTATGCAAAGTGGGCGGATAATATTGCTCCAACATTGAGTGTTGTTTCTACCTCAGACGTCGCGGAAAAGCAAACAGTGACTCTTTATGGTAAAGACGACGGATCCGGTGTTGCCGGTTACTATGTAGGACAGCAGGATCCGCAGCAAACGGACGTGGCATTTTCAGATTCTACAGCAGATACCTTTTCCGGATCAGTTACAGCAAGCGGGACCTGGTACTTTGCAGTTAAGGATGCAGCCGGAAATATCACAGTAAAATCGAAAGATTATTGCAAGATTTCTTTCGGTTTAAAAGCAGGTGAATCCGTAAACCCAGGCTGTGTCGTAATCGAGAAAGGGACTTCGGTATATCTTCCTATCCCGGATAAATCGGGCTATGCTTTTATGGGATGGAGTGCAACACAGGATCCAACCGATACGGGTGCTTTATTTACCACAATGACAGCAGATGAAGATACGGAGATATATCCATATTTCGTAGACAATATCAAGCCTACCTTTACGGTGAAAGCTACGCCGGGATCCATTGGATATAGTGGAGCCTTATCCTTTGAAAATGTAGTAGAGACCGGAAGTGGCATCGCGGGATATTATATCGGACAGAAAAATCCGGCAAGTGAAAATGTCACCTATGGTTCAACAACATCCGTAACTGTAAATAGAAGCGGCGTATGGTATCTTGCTATAAAGGATAATGCCGGAAATGTAGCAGTGGAGCAACGGGCGTACTATTTGTTAGCATTGAATGCGGACGGCGCTACGAACTATACTTCTAATTCGGCATATATAAAGGCAAACACGGCAGTTACTCTTCCGACCGGACTCACAAAGAGTGGATATACGGCAAACACATGGACCGGTGGAATCCATACAATTACACTGAAACAGGATACGAATTTGTCTCCGGTTTGGGGTGCAAACAAGTATACCTTGTACTTCAATGCAAATGGTGGCAGTGTATCTGAAGCATCGAGAAAAGTAACATACGGTACAACATACGGTACATTGCCGACACCAACGCGTGCTGGATGTACGTTTGCGGGATGGTATAATGCACCTTCTGGCGGAACTCAAGTATCAGCGAATACGGTAATGGCGGCATCGGATACGACCATATATGCGCATTGGACCGCAAATACATACACTCTGTATTTCAATGCAAACGGTGGTAGTGTATCTGAAGGAAGCCGGAGTGTAACTTACAACAGTACATATGGAAATCTTCCAACACCAACAGCAACCGGCTACACATTCCTGGGATGGTTTACGGCAGCGAGTGGCGGCAACCAGGTATCATCTGGAACGCATATGGGAGCATCTGATACAACCATATATGCACACTGGAGCATAAACACATACACCTTGTATTTCAATGCGAATGGCGGAAATGTGTCAGAAGGAAGTCGAAATGTAACTTATAACAGTTCGTATGGAGCCCTTCCGACACCAACAAGATCCGGCTATACATTCCTGGGATGGTTTACAGCGGCAAGTGGCGGAGATCAGGTATCTAATACCACACGCATAGGCAGCAGCAATACGACAGTATATGCTCATTGGCAATTAACGCCTATAACGTTGAGAATGAATGAGTCATTGCCATGTGACGTTACTCTTGCAACAACCGCATACAACAACCAGGGCTATCATCACATGAAGATTGAGTTCCACAATTGCGGTAATCATACAGCAAGTGGTGGTGAATATTCAAATTCCTATGGTACAAGTATATATGTAAAACAGAGCAATGGATCGATGGCATTCGGATCAAACCTTACAGGTTCCGTATTCACATGGAATCGAAATTATTCGGGAACAACGACCATTGATATTACTGGCTGTAGCTATGTTAATGTACAGGCAGGAGTCAGCGGCAGCAATGATGCGGGAGCACATTGGGAATGCCACAACTGTACGATCACTATTACACTTGAGGAGTAATTGGCTAACGCGTTAGTGGTTGAACATGAAAAGAAAAAAAGAGAGACGGTCTTGCGATAATGCTTGTCCGTCTCTCTTTTTAAGATCTCAGTCTTGAGGATCAGTAGATAATAATAATTTTTCCAATTCTGCAAAGTCATAGGAACGTTGCGTAAAATTGTTAAATTTATTTTTCCCATTCGGGCTTTTGGGTGGTTCAGAAGTTTTTTCAAAAGCACGAGTGTATGTTGCGGTGCCACTCGCTTTTTCCGGGGTAAATGTGAAAATGTACCCGCATATGGTTCCGCCGATACCTTTTCGGATAGGTCTTACTGCCAAATCTTCAAAGCTTTTTGTCTCCGTCAATTCAGTTATTGCCGGCGTAATGCATCTGGCTGTAATGCGGGAATTGCTATAAGAAGCAGGTATGTCCATCATTTCTTTGAATTTATCCAGATCGTTAATTTCATATTGTCCAACACTTCGCCATTGCTTCAACATGCGATATAGGGTTTTTGAATATTTGCTCTTAAGTCCTACGAACTCTTTTAATTCAAACAGTGTGAAGTGACTGGTCAAATCGTTGAGCAAGAATGCGAAGTCTGGATTGATCCGGATGGAAAGCGTCTTCTTGTTTTCATCAATTATATATGTAGGAAATAGTATCAATGAAAGCGTAATATTGTTTACCTTTGTTTTTGAATTTACTTGCTGCAGCTTCGTGTTCATAGTATTTAAGTCTTCAATAAATCTCTCCTGGGATGTGGATTTATAATCTATCAATCGCTTTATTTCACTAAACGATAGCGTAATGCAAGTGTCCCCCTTTTCCTTAAAAATAGAACATAAGGCAAAAAAGACATTGAAATCTGTAGCCGTGAATGAATCAAAGTTAATAAGATTCATGTGGTTATTGTATTTTACGATCTCATTCATGCTTTTTCATATGTGCATTTATTTCACACATTTCCTTTCACATATTACGTGAATTATACCACCTAAATACCTTTAAATCAACAAAGTTATACCAATAATTTACTGATCTGGCACAACTTTGAAAAATCTATAAAAATTCACACATACAAAATGGGTACAACTTCACATTTGTAACATACAAAATAGGCATAACTTCCATACAAAACTGGTACAACTTCACATTTCTTAAATACAAAACTGGTATAACTTCCATACAAAACCGGTATAACTTTTATACAAATATGGCATAACTTCCATACAAAACTGGTACAACTTTTTTGCGAAACGCTTGATTTTAGCGGGTTTCCAGACCCGTAAAGAATAAAAAGAAAATAAAAACATATAAAAGGGGCTTCGCAAAATTTCAAAAAATTGCAGTGTGCATTATGCTTGATTTAACGGTATACGTGTGATATATTACACATAACACAGAAAATTAGATTAGGAGGTTATTAAATGCCAGCAAAATTAAAAGCAGTATCGGAAGATACTGAAAAAGTTGTTACGAAGAAAAGAACAAAAGCGGCGAAGCCTACCGTGGAAGCCACTTCGGAAAACGAGGAGGCTATCGTGGTAGCGGAAGACGGAGAAGATGTTGCTGCTACACAGGAGGAAAGTGTTTCCAGCGTAATGCCGGATGTGGAACCGGAGCCGGACGCGGAACCGGAGCCGGACGCGGAACCGGAGTCAGAAGAGATTGATGATGTAACGGGAGAAGATCTGGCAGAGGATGAGGAAACAGACGGCGCAGATGACGCAGACCTTGTTGATTCAAGTGAAAGCGATACATCCGATAAGGAAGAGGAATCGGAAGATGTAGCGCCTGACGCAGAAGACAATGCTACCACAGAAGAATCCGAGAACAATTCCGCAAAGTCAGCCGAGGTGCTGGAGGAAGATGAAATGGAGTTGTTTGAGGAAGTGCTTGGCGATTTGCTTGCAGATTCGCAGACATACAGAAAGAGACATGTAAGTGGAGCGAGTAGAGAAGAACGTCGTGGAGTCTATGAAGATGACGATCACATCGTGCGTGTTGCCGGACGAAAAGCAAAAACCGAGAGCGATAAACTTAGAGACGAGGTTAATACACTCAAATCGGCAGCAACTTCCGTACCGCCGGCGCAGCTTATGGGTGTGGTAGACAGTTTCCGGAAAACCGATAACGGCATGTGGATCGTAGAGATGCAGCTTAAGGATTCTGAAGGACGTGTTCCGATTCTTGTTCCTCTGAACCAATTTCATGTTATTGAAGGAGCAGAATACGAGAATGATACGGTCATCAATAATGATCTGACAAGTCGTATTGGTGCAGAGGTAGCTTTCATTCCGTACTTAGTACATGAGGCAAGGAAAAAAGGTGAAAAAACATTTGCCATTGCATCTTGCGTATATGCCATGGCACAGGAAGCAAACCGCAATTTCGTGAGAATCACAGCAGACGGCAGACCAAAATATGTAAACGGCATGAAACTTCCGGCTGTCGTGGTAGGTGTTCGTAGAGACAAGGTGAGAGTAAACGTCATGGGAGCAGAAGCTACGATCGACTCTCCGGAGTTATCCTGGACAGCACTTGATTCCGTGGAAAAGGAATTTGAGATTGGAGATGAATTCTATGTTAAGGTCTCCGATATTCACGAAACCAAATATACTGCCGGTAATATGACTTACAACATTGTAAAACTCAAAGCAAGCAAGCGGCAGGCGGAGAGCAATCCGGCAAAGAAGTACATAAACGATTTTACCGAAGGAGAAGTTTGCAGAGGCGTTGTGAAAGCATTTACGCCGAATGGTCTTATGTTCGTGCGCGTGAAGAACAAGATGGATTGCCTCTGCCATGCATCTGCATCTGGTGTAAACCTCAGAGGAGACAAAGTGTCTGTAAGGATTAAAGAGGTCAACCGGAAAGATTGCACTCTGTACGGAACCATTCACAGAGGATAAGTTTGCAAAAGGAGAAATTTGTAAGAAAAGATGAGGAAGAAAAAGAAAAATCTTATTAAAGCACTGGTTGTTGCTGTGATCGTTGGGCTGGCTGGCTTTGGCGGCTATGAATACAAACAGAATTCAAACCACACCGAGGAGCTGGCAGCTAAGGAAGCAGAACTTGAAGCAAACAGTCAGACCGTATATGTAGCCACGGCAGATATTGCCAAGGGTGAAAAGATAACAGCAGAAAACGTTGAGATGCAGCCGGTATATACCGGGTTGGATGCGTACTTTTACATTACGGCGGACGATATTGGATCAACGGCTATCGTGGATATAGAGGCAGGCGTACCGGTCATGTATTCGATGATTACCGATGAAGAGATCGCAAATGATACCAGAGATTATGAGATTGCAGCGGTTAATCTCGTAACAACACAGGCACTGAATGATGTTATCGACGTGCGAATCACTTTCCCGGATGGAAGCGATTATATTGTACTTTCCCAGAAGACCATCAAGGATATCAACCTTGAGAACTGTGTGTTTTCAACGAATCTGAATGAAGAGGAAATTTTACGGTTTACGTGCGCTATGGTTGATGCTTATACAACGACCGGCACCCGACTCTACACCACCAGATATGTAGAAAGCAATATTCAGGAAACGGCAACGCCAACCTACCCGGTAAGCGAAGTCACAAAGCAGTTGATCGCAGAGGATCCAAATGTTGTGACGGTTGCGTCGGAAACGCTTAACACAAGCGCCCGTCTGGAACTGGAAAGCCGGTTAGGATTGCTCACTACAGAGCAGTTAGATGCAGTTAATGAAGGATTTGGTCTGACGGATACCGCAAAATCGTCTGTTCTGCAGAGCCAGCAGGATATGAGTGCCGCAGAGCCGACGGACGAGACAGGCATGGATACCACAGGTGATGACTCCACAACAAATGATGACTCATCCGATGCAGCTGCCGACGAGTCAAGCACCACCGATGTTGACGCTTCCATAAGCTCTGACGACGTAACAGACGTGATTAAAAATTAAGGAGGGGAGATATCAGATGGTAGTAAATTATGTAGGCACAGAAAGATGCGACATCGTATATTATCTTCTCAGAATTGGCAAGGGTCTCAATGTTAAGACCCTTGCCGTTGATAACAGTATTACAGGAGATTTGTATCACATTTTTGACAAAGGCGAACAGGATCATGTGTCAGAGTACGGGTCCGTAACCGTTGCCAGAAATAAGCTGGTAGGCTTGGAAGAAGCGCAGGAATATGATGTGGTGATCATTTATGAGGGATTATATCCACGGTACAACAACTACCGGAACATTACCATTTTTGCCCCGTCGGAGAATGAAAGTGAATGGGAGATGCTTCGACCGTTCCGGGACACATTATTCGACAGCAAGGTATATTGCATTTTAAGAAATGCGGTTACGGCAAAAACATCGGAAAAAGTTCTTAGCGCAGCCTTTCAGTTGGATTTTGAGGAATTCATGATGGATGGCTTGGACGATGGCGGATACAGGGAGTACATTTTGCTCCAGATCAACAAAGATGCAAAGCTTCCGAGAAAAACCGGAATTGCGGCTATCGTAACCGCATTGTTACCGGTTATCTATAAGGTGGACGCAGCGGATGCCAAGTATTTAAAAAAAATTCTGTACAGCTAAAGGAGTGATAGAAAAGTGATTATTACAGTACAGGGAATGAATCATAAAAACAACAAGGCGGTGCAGACGGTTTCAACATTGGCGGGAATGGATTCGCTGATCAACGGCAATAAGACGTTAATCGTTCAGCTGATAAATCCGGATATTGATACGGCGGATAACACGCTTAATAAGAATACGGACATTGCATATGGAATTGCCAAAAACAGTTTTGCAGAAACCGGTATCGACTCTTTGCTTCGGATCTGTGCCGGCACAGTTCTTGGAACAGCCGAATTCGAGCAGTTCTGTACGCCGATGCGAAGGACCAAGTTTGCACTTGACGTGGCGGAAATCAGCAAAAACGTTGAGTTTACCAAAGCTCTGGCAAACAGGATCGAAGATATTAAAGAGATTTTGACTGCCGCAGCGGAAGTATACCAAAACGTATATGTTTTGGTAGATTCCAAAGACGATGACCTGCTCAAGATTGTAAATGAAATGGACATTGTGAATCGTTCCGTTTACTGCTTGCGCCAGGGACACATGACAAAGGGAGATGTGTACGGTAAGAACATCCTCTACGTGGTGACCGACTTCCATGGGGATTCGGAATTCTCCATGAAATCAATGAAGAATGCTTATGTGTCCAAGAGAGAACCGATTTACCCACTGACATTCAATATCCGGGCAACGGATGCGGCTATGAAAGGTCGCTTACTGTACTTCTTGCTTCGCAACACGGAAGCAGGAAAAACGGATGTGAATTATGCGTGGTATAAGGATGTCCGAAACATCCTTTCCGGCATTGAGAAAATGCGTGAAGCAAAGGAACCGCGCGTCAAGAAAGATTTAGACGGTTACAAAAAAGAAGACGAAACCGGCGACTTTAGTATGTTTACAGAAAATGCTCCGTTGCTCCCTCACAAGGATGCGGTTGCAAAAGCACATGAGGATCTTCCGCATGAAGAACTGAATACCGAGAAAAAGCCGAAGAAGCATTCTGGATTATTCTCCATCTTCTCAAAGTCACACAAACCACAAAACCAGGATGCGTTACAGGATGAAACATCCGATGCGGATGAATCCGCTATAGGGCTGGACGGGATCGTCATTTCTTCAGAGATAGAAGATGCCCCGGCAGAAGCGGAAGCGGTGGCAACGGTAGAAGCGGAGGAAAAACCGACAAAGCCGGCAAAAAAAACTGCCGCAAAAAAGACTGCACCCAAAAAGGTCACTGTGGCGGAGACGGCGCCTGAAGAGACAGAAGCGGAGGCGGTAAAAACCACCAAAACGAGGGCAAAAAAGACAACCACCGCCGTAAAAAAGACCGCCAGTACCACAAAAAAGACCACGGTCAAAACGGCTGCCGCAAAAGTTGCGGCGGAAACAGTGGTGGCATCCGATACGGATTTAGAAGTTTCAGTAGCCAATGACAAGAAAAAAGCGTCTACCGCAAAGGAAACAGCTACCGCAAAGAAAACCACTGTGAAAAAAGTCCCCGCTGCAAAAGACGCAGCTGAAACAGTAGCGCCTAAAGCCAAAACGACACGAGCAAAAAGTGCCAAGGTAGCAGCGGATGATGCCGCTTCTGATGAGGCGATGGAAAAACCTGCTAAAACGGCGACAAAAAAAGTCACGAAAGCAGCCGCCGCAAAAGCCGAGGTCACGGAAGAAAAGGTCAAGAGCGAAGAAACTGCGGCTCCAAAAACAACCAGAGCCAGAAGAACAAAGAAAGTCGAGGCATAGGATGGTTTTAAATTATTTACTAACGATCGGCATCGTTGGGGCTATCGTTATTGGCGGCAAACGCTACTACGATGCAAACATTAAAGGCAAGGTCTTTGATGACTTTACTGAAGAAGAAAATCCGCGTGCCGATTTCGATATGATCGTAAGGGAAGTCAACGCAGAATTTTCCCGGATGACCAAAAGGAACATCAATGATGATCGCTTAACCCGCGAAGAGCTTGCAAAGAAGCGAAAACACATCGCAACGTTGAGGGATAACTTGGAGAGAGCTGGCTTTGGCGATACAAACGCAAAGCTTTATGTAAAAAACTACATCAAGGATATTCTTGTTGCAAACAGCAAGATTCAGGTGTCAGAAGAGAATATCAATGACATTTTTCCTTTTGATGATGTGGACAAACTTTCTCCAAATGACCGTTTCAGAACGGTATTGTATCCATACATGCAGAAATATGGGGCAGATGGCTTTTCAAAAATGGCAGCCCCAAGCGAATGGGACTTGATTAAGAAACAAAGAGTCGCGGGAGAAGAGTATTACATTGTCACGCGTGAACAGATTAAGTTGATCTATAAATGCCTTTTTGAAACAGATCCTCTCATGCGTAAAGAATTGGGGCTTGTTACATCTAAAGATCTCGGCATTGTGACTCTGACTTATGAGGACAAGTTGGAGATTCTTGCACAAAAAGTGTTTGAAAAGTGTCAGGGAATTGGCATTGTGGATTTGCTTAATGACCTCAATATTGATGAAATCGACGGCGGTGTATCTGGAATTCCGAGCGGCGGAATTACCTCAAAGACGAAAGCCAAAAACACTACCTATTCTTGGGAATCCATATGGATCATGGTAAGTGGTATCAATGTTCATCTCGAATGTTGCTCGTTCGAGTCACAGGCTGAGTTGGAGCGTATATGCAATAATATTTACAAATACGAACCAACAGAGGTATTGAGCAAACAAAGTGGCAAAGTTGGTGGCACTATGATCGACGGATCGCGTATCAATGTTGCGCGTCCACCGTTTGGTGATTCCTATCAGTTCTATTTGCGAAAATTTGATTCCGCTCCATCAATCGCACCAACAAAACTGGTACGTGATAAGAATAAGGTGATTCCGATTGTTATGATGGATTGGATGATAAAGGGACAGCGAAACACTGCCATTACAGGATGCCAGGGCTGTGGAAAAACAACATGGCTTAAATCGGTAATTCGGTTCATACCAACAGAATTCAATCTTCGCATACAGGAATTGATGGGTGAGTTGAATCTACGCTATACATATCCACTGAGAAACATTTCGGCATTCCAGGAGACCGAATCCGTATCGGAACAGGAAGGATTGAATTACCAGAAAAAGACAAACGGTGCGGTTAATATCCTCGGTGAGATTGCAAATGCAGTGCAGGCAAGCCATGTTATACAGACAGCAATGGTAGCATCCCTGTTTGCTATGTTCACTCACCATGCAAAAACGGCGGAAGATCTTGTAGAGTCTATTTCCAACAACTTGCTGGAGATGGGATTATATAAGGACAAGAAAGATGCCGTTGCAATGACAGCAAAAGTAATAAATATTGATTGTCATCTGGATAAAATCCGGAAGGATCGTTTTATTGATCGAATCAGTGAAATCATCCCGGTTTCTGCAGTCAAATACCCATCAGAGAAGATGGAAGAGGTGGATATGCTGAGTTATCTTGCAAAAAAGCAGGAGATGCGGTCATTCGATGAAGTAGATGCGAAAATGGCAAAAAAACTTGGTGTAAAATCTGACGAGGAAATTGCAGCACGGTTAAAACTTGCATTGGCTGACATGCCTGAGTATTTTCACCGAGTCACAGATCCAGAACTCTATTCGACAAGAGTCCTGGTTAAGCGATATCCAATTATTGAAGACGGGCATGAAAAATTTGATGAAAACGGAAATGCATTGGGTGAGTTCAAGCTCGTAAATCTTCCGACTGAAAGAATGCTGGAAGAAATTAAGTCAAAGTTACAATACGATGAAATTGCCGTTTTTGAGAACGATATGAAGATGTTGGCTTTGGTATCGGAAAAGGGTGATGATGCCGAGGAGGTGAGAGAGTGGGTACAACAGAAGTTACAACAAGCATCATAAGTTTTTTTCGCCAGAATTGGATTTTGCTTGTTGCGTTCGCCATTGTTGTCGTTGCTGTAATTGCTACATGGCTCAAAAAAAAGAAGAAAAAGAAAGCTGAAATCGGCGATATTGCGGTAAGAGAAACCGGAAACACACGTATCAGCCGCATTGTTCGGATATTCAAATATCCGCCACTTAATAAAGTATATGGGAAAGTGCATTCCAGAGTAGTCCTTTACTATCCGGCAGACGATTTTTCTGTGGAAACAGAGGTTGGTACTCTTTTAAAAAAGGGTACATATTTGTTTGTCGCAGGCATTATACTTACATTTCTTCTTGGCAAAGGAGATTTGCTGTTTACTTGTGCCGGGCTTCTTATTTGTTTTGTTGCAGTTAGTTCCGTTATAGATAAGAGACTGGACAAAATGGAAGAGTTGGTCATGCTTCAGTTCCGCGATGCGTTGGAAAAAGTGAGGCATCACTACAGGGACGTTCCAATCGTTGATGTGGCGCTGCTGAAAACGATAAATGATCTGCCTTTTGAGATAAGTCTTCATTTCAAAACGTTATATGACATTCTCACAAGTACAGAGATAAAGCTTGAAATGGATAAATACATTGCCTCATCCCCGAATAAGTTTTTCACGGAATTCTTATCAATTTGCGCATCTATAAAAGAAAATGGGGATAAAACGCTGGAAAACGGAAATTCGGTGTTTATTGAAGACACAAACCATTTGAAGGATGACATCAGCAATTTTTTGCTTGAAAACCGGCGCAGAAAAAATCTGTTCAAGGGATTATCCTTTATTGCATTGGCGCCAGTTGTTGCAGTAAAGCCTTTTGAAAATTGGGCAAAAACAAGAATGCCTGAATTAGGGCAATACTATAACGGAATTTATGGTGTTGTGGCAATGGTGACAATTTTTGCAATCGCATATGTTGTTTACAAGATTATTGAGCTGTTGAAAGACCGGGATATCGTTGTGGAGCGAGGAGAGAATGTATATTCCCGCATTCTTGATAAGGTAAAGCCGCTGGATGATTTTATTGCCAACATCATAAACAGCAATTATGTGAAGTATGAAAAAATCAACGATGACCTACAGGCAATGGGAGACTATTCCGGTGTTCGTGTGTACCTATTCAAAAAAACAATGTATTTTGTCGGTGCAACACTGCTCACCATCGGGATATTGTTTGTATCCGATATCAGTCAAAAGGCAAGTTATTTGCATGACTTTTCTTCTGGCTTTACAGATAGTGTCGTTCCAAGTGACAGCTACCGAGACCTCATGCAGGAAACAGCAGAATCGTATGCGAATAACAAACTGTATTTCTCCCGCACGGAAGCCAAGGTAGACAGCGAAACTTTAAAAAATGATATCCTGCAGCATTCGGAGATAAAGAACGAAACATATGCGCAGGAGGTCGCAGATTATGTTACAAAGCAGATGGACAAGTATTATCATACATACTTTAAATTCTGGTACATATTTATCGCTCTACTAATTGGATTCGTCACATGCCACATTCCGGACCTGTTCATGATGGTTAAGAAAAATGTCATTGAAAACCGGAAAGCGGATGAGGTCATGCAGTTTCAAAGCCTTATGCTTGTGTTGATGCATATGAGTGGCATGACTACAGAGGGAATACTGGAGTGGATGGAGCGCTTCTCATTCTGTTTCCGCGAAGACATCGCGGAATGTCGCATCAACTTACGGCAAGGTGAACAATATGCTTTAAGGAAAATGCAGGATCAGGCGACCTACGAACCGTTTGTCAATTTTATTGATAACTTACTGGCAATTGATAAATGTGGTGTCGCAGACGCTTTTTCAGAGATCGAAGCAGATAAAAACTATAACAAAGAGGACCGCAAAGAGAAAATGAATGAGCGCCTGGAGAGTAACGCCAACCTGGCTGGAATCATATCGTTTATCCCTTTTGCAACAACTGCAGCGTTATGTCTGGTAGTCCCAGTCATAATATACGCTGCCAATATGATGACTGAACTGAATCAGTTGTTTTAACACATAAGGAGGAAAAAATACAATGAAAGATAAAATCTCAGAATTTTTTGAAAGTGGAGTAGGTGTTATTGTAACGTTAGTATTTATCGGATTTATTTTTGCCGGAATTGCCGTCGGAAAGTATTATTATACAAGAGGCATGGAGGAAACTTCCAAAACAGGCGATTCAGCGCTGGAGACAGTGTATACAAAATATGAAGGTAGCGTAAAAGGGGCGCAGGTGCAAAGTGCCATCAAGGAATTCGTTGGCGATGAAAATATCTGGGTTTCTTATGTGTCAGCCGGCGGCTCCACGCAATCTGTAAATTACGCCGATGGATCAACCACTCTGAACGGCACTTTGCTCTCAACAAACGACACCGTTCTGCGAAAAATGAACAAGAAGACCGACGTTGCCTACTATATCAATCCAAATACATCTTACTATGGTGAAATTGTACGAGGAGATCAGGGTATTGTCGGCATCCGATTTACGGTCGAATAAGGAACCTGCAGTCTGCACTTTGCCGATAACAACGTGCAGACTGTTTTACCTCAAAAGGAGATTGCAATTATGAAAGGGAAAATTAAAGATTTTCTACTTATTTCGGTGAATACCATACTCTTTGCAATGTCGGTAACGGCAATATTCACTTTTCTGGTAAGCTTGTATAATTACACCTCTGGCGTGCAGGATGCGTGCTATTATAACACGACGGTTTCCAAAACGATGCCGGAAAACACGATGTACAACGGATATGTCGTTGATGGGAAGATTGTATACGATGGCGAAATCAGCGGTAAGCAGGTCTATACCGATGTGCTCAATGATATATCTATGAACATTGTTATAAAGGGAAATCGACTGCATGATCTAAATACTGAAATGTATGATGACAAGAATTTGCTGCTATATGCAAGAAACGATGACCCAACAATCTTACTTTCAGAAAACGTGGTCAATGTTGATGCCACATATCTGCGAAAATATGTTCGTGATACAAGCGGAAATGTGACTCAAATAATTTATGAAAAACAGTGAGGGATTTTTATGCCTAAAGATATATTTGGAGATATGTTTTCATATTTCATGTATTTCATGGGAATCATCATTGCGGTAATGCTGATACTTATGCGTGTGGATGCGGTGTCTACCTCTTACGTTTCGGACATGGCTGTCAGTTTTGTGGATGAATGTAGAACAACCGGGAAAATTTCTGCTGATAATTACCAGAAAACATACGAACACATCTGCCGGACCGGATCATATGATGTTTCCTTATCTTATGATTCTGCCGTGGCGTTTCCTACAGACACCGGTGATGTCATGAAAGATTGGATTACGACACCAAATGATAAGATTCTGGAGTACATGTATGATATGAGTGCCACAGAAAATTATGACTATCCTATGAACATAGGAGATACGATTACTATAACAGTCACACGAAAAAACGCTAGTATAGCATCAAATGTGCTCTCGTGGATGTTTGGTTCCAGGACAGATGCCGGCACCCTCGTTACAACATACAGCGGGACTGTAGGTGCAAATGGGGGTTGATATATGAAGATCACACATAGTGCAATTTTGTTCATTGCAATCTTTATCCTATTGTTCTTTGGGTTTGGACTTTATGTTGACCAGGTAATAGATACAAACAATTCCAATTTGAAAGAAGAACAAACTTTGCTTGCCAGCACGGATAGTGCGTTGAATGTTGGGGAAAAAGGGAAAGTGTTAGTTTACGGTGATGAAAATGTCCGCTGGTCAGCTGTTGCAGCTCTGCAAAATATTTACGGTAAGAATAACAATACGATCACCGAAGATAAAAAGGTAACGAACAAATATCATTTATCCACGACTTTCATTGTCGATTGGAACGGCTATTACATGGAGTACCAAAATTCATTTCAAAATGAAAATGGCAATACCGAAAGCAAGGAAGAAATGACCAGCTTAAATACATGGACAGAAACATATGGAGACTATGTTGTAAATTTCAGACTGGACGAGGATGTCACGGTGTACCATGAACAATCAACATGCAGCGGATATTACGGAGACATCTATGCGTCATTAGGCAATCCGGAGGCGTTAAGCTTCATGAGTGATCCGGAACTGTTTAAGGAAGAGCGCAATATTACCATAGCCTCGATCATGAATGAGCAGGTCAATTATTATGCAAACACAAAGAATACATGGTTTAATACCTATAATGCCAATTACCTTATCACGATCAACAGTGCATATGATAACGATGAGGTTGGTGTCATGGACATGCCATGCGTGATTGCATTGTCACAGGGAACTCAAACGCTAACGTATAGAAATTATACGGATATATTTGCATTCACAGCGTCAGATCTGTCAGAAGACAAATTATATTACATCAAAGAGGACGCTGATGGAAGCATATATTATCATTCGAGTGACTGCCCTGACGCGGCAGGCAGCACGGACACAGGAACTTTATCGGACTGCGCAAAAGAGGGCGCGTATCCTCATGATTGCGTATACCTTCAGTAAGAGGAAAAAGCTTGAATCAAAAGAGAAAGGATCAACTGCTAAATGGAATTACAACCGATGTGGCAAAATATTTGCAACGGCTAGACAAGACGCATCACAACACATGCGTACACAGTATTTGCACCGCATATTATGCCCTTTGGATATTTGAGAACCTTAACTTGGATGTGGCGGAGAGTATTATTATACAAGGCGCTTTACTTCATGATATAGGGAAATCGAGAATTCCATATAGTGTGATCAACAAAAATGGACGCCTTACAGCCGGGGAAAGAGAACTCATCAATAAACATCCACTGTATGGCGCACAAATATTGAATGCAGACAACAACATACGAAAAGAAGTAGTAGAAATTGCTTTATATCATCACGAGCGAATGAATGGCAGCGGATATCCGTTTGGCGTAAGCACGATACCTCCAGAAATAAGTGTGGTGTCGATGGCAGATGTATATGAAGCTTTAACCGGTAAGAGAGAGTATAAAAAAGCATATAGCCATGAAGAGGCAATTTCCGTTCTTGACCTGGCTGCAGCACAAAACATATTACCGGATCAGTTATGCAATATCATGAGAAATGAAATGCCGTTAAATGAAACTGAAAGACAAACATTATACGCTCTGGCAATGAAAACGTGTAGTGCAATGGAGAAAATTTATGGAGAAAAAGACATATAGTTACTATGGCAACACAGTTACAAAAGACGGCAAGATTTTTAATGCAAAGGGGAAAGAACTTATTATTAGTGCTCGCGGTACCGTAATGATACGGGTAGATGGGAAAAAGCATATCTATAAGGCTGGTAGAGTCGTATACGAAGCCATAACTGGCGTACAGCTTACGGATCCGCACAATATGACAAACGGATTGAAAGAGTATATCTTGTCATTTAAAGATGGAAACGAACGAAACATTGCGTTCAATAACTTGGTACTGCAAACAAGAACCGATTATTTCAAGGGTAAAAAATGGGGAACGGAGAAGTATTCCGAGGAAATTCGCAACGCGATTGTTGAAGATTATAATAAAAAGGGGACTGCACATGTAAGCTACCGACAGCTTGCAGAAAAGTATGGCTGCAGTTGCTCTACTATACGAATGTATCTGAGAAAGAGCAGAGAGGAAGCGAAGGCAAAAAATGAAAAGACTCAATTTGGTACTTAGTGTCACGGCACTTATATGCGCTATGATGTTCAGCGGATGCAGCAAAAAAGATTTATTTGTAAATAAGGATGATGTCTACAAGGTAACGGCAGTAGAGCAAAAAGATCTTGAAAATGAAACCTACTATGTGAAAGAGGGTGCATATTTCTATCTTCCATATAAGGCAAAAGAGAACAATAAAATTATCAGTCTAACGAAAGATTTTGATATGATTCCGTCGGCATATTCAACCAGTATCATTGCTATTCCAAGCGTAAAATCTGAAATTGATTCTCAGGAATTGAAAAGGTACAAATATATCGGATATTCTTTTGGTATGTATGGCGGGACCTATAACAGTGATGGCTATATTTCCTTCCCGCAAAGCAATTTGGTTAAAGATTCAGCTGCATACAATTTGTTTTACACAGCAAAATCCAATGAAATCCGCTTAGTGTCGATCAATGGCACTCCGGTAACAGAATCAATGGTAAGCGATTATGGAGTCGTTACCAATTTGGAAGAAAACGGAGTGTATCAGATCGCCTACTATGTCGGAAGCGCATATAAGGAAGCAAACCTTACTGCCGACAACATTATGCTTGAATATCTGGAGTCTTATACAACGGATCCAGCAACGGACACTAAGAACGGGTACATGTCCATTTCCTTGCCACAGGGTATTCCAAGCGGGTATTACTCAATAGATGACGGCTTGTTCAAGTATTACGACTATGAAAAAGGAACGGGCGACGATGCGAGCTGCGATATGAACACTGTGTCACAAGTATCAGAAGTTGAAAAATTAAAGGCAAACTCACAGCAATATCGAATAACCGTAAAGGAAAAGACCACCAATATTTTGTTTTCCGTGACATATGACACAAATGAATGCCCGGACGAAAAAATGCAGGCGATACTCATTGCGCCAGACGATACAATGTATGAGATGGTCGCCGAAGATGGCGTTGCAAGCATTGAAATGGCAGAAGTTATGGCAGGGAATTGGACCATTAACATTAAGCCACAATCTGTTTCTGTCTCCATTTCATATGAAAGTACCATTAAAGAAGCCGATACTATTGCGGAAGACACCACATTTACCTTTGATGAAGATGACCAGGAAATTGAATTTTTTGCCACCTATGACGGAGATGGAACCATATGGGGCATAGTCACATATGAGGACGGGACATCAGAAAATATGGATGTTGACGCCAAAAATCACTTACTATCTGTAGACTATAGCTACTTAAAAGCAGGAACATACACCGTCACGATATATCATTATCTGGATACAGAGATAAAAGAGGTAAATTATCAGGCGAACGAAGGTGCCTTTACGGATGAAGTTGTAATAATCGAAGAATAATCAGCAAGAGCGGGAGAGTAATCTTCCGCTCTCTTTTTTCTAAACAAGTTGACCGCGACGTGTATTTATGGTATAATTCACATATGACAGGAAATATAGAAAGCGAGGGCTATGGTGCAATGGCAAATAATATAATCTGCATGTTTGGTATTTCATTGTTTGAGCATACGGGATATTGTGACGTGATGGAGGATGGTATTCAGTACAAGGTTGCTGAATGGGATCTCTGTGACATGAAAAAATACAATGGGAAATATGCCGTTGTGGGCTTTGACGGGTCACTAAGAATCTAAGAAGAAACCGGAGAGGAATTGTTTAGTGGATCCTTACTTGACTCGGCAGATTTTGCCAGATGCCTGAAAGGTAAGATTTGAGACTCGGCACTTGCCGGAAGTATATAAAACGGAGAGCGACATTTATGACGACATATGCAATAGCTTATTCAGATAAAAATGGAAGAGATTTTTGCGGTGAGTTACCATGGCTGCTAGATGATTTTTCGTCTGAAGATGATGTGAAAGAACATGCCAAAAGGCTTGTTCAAAAAGGATTTAAGAATGTAACTCCATTTAGATTTGAAAAGAAGAGAAAGAAGAATGAAGAATTTACGTGGGATTATGTAAAAGCACATAAAATTTAGAAATTTTGAGGAGAAATAGGGCGTGGAATGGTTAGGAGCTAATGCCATATTATTAGAAGAATATTTAGAAAACAAACAGAAACTTTCTGAATTAAAAGAGAAGAAAAGTTACATGAACTATCGAGGATACGATACCTCTGATGTAGATGCTGAAATAAATAATATAGAAGCTAGCATTCTTGAATTCGTGAGTAACCTTGATGCACAACAACTTAAAAGTATAATCTATATGTCGCTGGATATGGATGTCAAAATAGGACATCCGGACAAACTAACAGCAAATGAATTTTAGCTTTCGAGTTGATAGAAATGGAGAACAAATATTATGCATGTAAATGTATTTGAAAAAAAAACAAATGAGGAGTTGTCTGTGTTATATTGTCAATTTCTAAATGCGGAAAAGAGCGCTGGATTTTCTGAAAATAATGAATTAGGAAAAATTAAAAAAGAATATGAAAAGGATTTTGGAGCGAATACAGTGCTTATGCTTCAAATTGAATTAACACGCACAATAGCAGACAGATGGTTTGCAGAGGCGGAAATTGGATTCATTCCAAGAATAAGGGGGAAAATGTGATTATGAGTTATACGGAAGTTATAAAGTTCGATAAAAAGGGTAATCCCAGTTCGGCAGGACGTGTAAAAAATGCTTCAAGAGGATCTTGGATAATATGGAGCATATTATCCCAAAAATATCTCGGACGTGATTTTAGCTACTTGGATCCTAAATTAGAACAGGAAACATGGAATTTAATCTGGGATGACAGATTAACTGACACTGAAAAAATTGTGTTGGGATCCACATATGATTTTGTGTTAATTAAAAAAGAAGATATAAGAAAAGTAATTGATGCATATGAGGAATTTGCCAAGCGGGATGATAATTTGTCATTAAACGAGCAAAACGAGATATTAAAAAAATTAGAAAACGACAAAGACTGTATAGCGGTAGGGTTCAACCAAAACAGCATAAGCTGCGACATGTGGGAAGACTATAATTGCATTACAGGTACAGAACATTGGTATTTGTTTGACTAGAAATGATGATCTCAAGGAAGCCTGTTCAAATGAAATCCATAACCTTAAGATACAAGGAAGGTGAATAACTATGATTTTACATCACAAAGCAAAAAGGATTGATAATGGTGAAGAAATACAAGGATTCCTTACAAAAATGTGGGGACAGTATCATATCATGAAGGACAATGATGAAAATACTGCCTATCCTGTTGATGAAGATACAATCGAGCCATGTTATGCAGAACTAGAACAGGGGCTTGTATGGACTAATGATATTATTTTTTCGGAAAATCTCACGCCGGAAGAAAGCAGTAAATTTGTGTGGCTATTGCAGAAAGCAAAGGGTAAAATAAAAAGCTAAAAAGAAAGAAATGGAAAATGCTGCCGGGAAGACGGAGGAGAGTATAATGATATAGTCCATGATACATATGGTTATATTTGTGATGCTGGCAGCAAATTCAGACAAAAGTATTTAGAAAATCTATAATCAAGATTGGAGGACAGATATCATGAAATATAGAGAATTCTTAGATCTAACGGACGATGAGATCAAGTATATTCTTACGGAAATTTTCCACCCAGTTAGCATTGGGGAAATTCGTAGAGATTTCACATGGAATGAAATTGTAGTAGAAATGACAACCGGCGGCTGGAACGACGGCGACGGAGAAGACTTCGATATCGAAGATGAGGTTACTTTAAAAATGCCTACCGCATACAGCTGTGGATTAGAAGTAGATTTTTCTTTGAGTAAAGACGATATTTTTAGATATCAGCAGCTTTTATTGGCAATGGGTTGCGATTATCGCTTGAAAGATAACCCATACTTGGCAAGCTAATGAAATTGTGATAAGATACTAAAAATACGTTGCGCGGATCGAATAGGTGTGGTATTATACACTTATAAACAGTAAACTATTCAAATCATAAAGGGCAAGCGGTAAATCCGCCTGCCCTTTTGTTGTCCCACCAAAGGGAAGAAAGCGAGGGAATGGCTATGGCAAATTACAACAAATCACAGAACGAGGCGGCTCAGAAGGATTTCGCCAGATTAAAAAATGAGGAACTGGAGTTCTTAACGGATTGTTTCGGAATCGGCTCATGCAATTCAATTGCAGCAAAGTATGCAAGTGTACCCGAAATGGAGGGATCAGAATGGACGTAATGGAACCTGTTGTAGAAGATCGGGAAGATCTTTTGCGCAATGAAGTAATTCAACTTTTTGGTAAATATTACCGAAACGTCCGGCAGATGACGCCAGAACAAAGGGTAGCCTACAGATCCCAGTTGTCTTCACTGTTTGCAAGAGCAAATGAAACGCTGCGAAACTATGTGAACCTAATTGTGATCAAGGAACCACATTTAAAGCTGGAGGATGTCAATAGGCTTATTGCGGAAAATCCGCAAATGGGGGAGAACATACGAAAGTTTGTTACTTCCGAGAATTTTAATGGGCTTGACGATTATCTATATAATCTAAACAGCCAGGGAAGTATCATCCGAATAGAACGTGAGGTAAGGGAGAACGCCAGCTAAGAGCTGGGTTCTCCCTTTTTCTTTTGAATTGACCGTAAGGTATTTTTATGGTATAATTCACTTGCAATAGGTAAAGAAGGGAGCAATTAAATGAAAAGAAAAGACAGAGCCATTAAGAAAATTACAAATGATCTGGAGCGACTCCGTATTAGCGGACAAGATGACATGGTTACAGATAAAGCAGAGGCGCTTGCTAAATACACACATAAAATGGCAAAAGATATTTTAGCGAGCCAGCCGGACGAACAAAAACTTCCCCAAAAAAGATGCCATATTATAATCAACATTCTTGAAGAACTTAGATATTCTGAGTTTTTTCAGCTGTTTGTATGGCTTTGCGTATATCTGCCTCTTACTTTAATGGCAGTCGCTGTGATTCTAGGCGTAACTATGGGACTGGCTGACAAGTATGTATGGCAGCCATTGGCTACAATGGGAACCTTTTATACTTTAAAATGCTCATTCTCAGATCTTATTACTGGAATAACGGTAGGAATTTTTGTCTCTGTAGTATTGATCATTATTATGTCAAATATTGATAACCATTAACATTGTATTATGGGAACTGGCTAGTGGTCTCCCTTATTAAAATTGACTTTTTGGTATTTTTATGGTATAATTCACTTATATATAATAAGGAGGAGAAGCTCTTGGGTACTTTGGAGGGATTTTTGGGATTTGTAATGTTAATAGTGATATTGATAACTATTAACATTATATTATGGACATCAGAATTCCAGAAAGAAAAACGGAAAAATGAAGGTGAGAAAAGTGAAGATGAAAAAAAAGCGGAAGAATTATTATATCAGGAGAATTTAGATAGAATATGTAAGATGTTCGTCTTTACCGCTGGCTTTTTTGTGATGATAAAGATGTGCAAGCCGCTGTTTGATCCGGTAAACCCATTTTTAAAAATTTGGGCTGTGAGTTTTTCAACCATAATAGGATTATGGATTCTTGCAATAAAAGCACTCAAAGAAAAAGAGAAGTCTTTAAAAGATTCGTTCTTTGAAATGCGTCATTATATTATCGGAGGTGCGATAGGCGTTTTTATCGTATTGATCAATTTTTTTTGGGTATAACATGTTCCTGGATGAAAAAGCAGCAGGAACCAAAATATTAGATTGTATGGATCGGAGGATCAAAAAATGACACGAGCACAGATACATGAAAAACACGGTATTGTTCGCCTAATGCCGCCCGATGTTGCAAACGAAGAATTGTCAGATGAAGACGCTCAAAAATATGAAGACCTTATAACATATATATCAGGCGCCGCAAATCATGCATTTGATCGGCAGCCAAAAGAAGACCGTCTGGTAGAATTGGTTAGACTATATGTTTCGGACTTAACAGACGAGCAGCTGGATCATTCGCTTGCATTTTTTGAAAAACTGGATAAAAAGCTGAATGTTTAGACGTTCAAAGAAAGGGGACATTGCATGACTAACTTTAAAAGGATTGCCATATTAACAATGGCACTTATCATGACGGTTTGCTGCGGGTGCGGTAACACTCTTTATGAAAAGCACCAGGATAATTATACCATCGTAACATCTGTTGATGGTGTTGAATTTGATATGCCGGAAAACTTCCTTGCACAGGCAACCGCAATCACTAACATCTCAAAAGATGAAGATTACAGCAGCAATACATATCTGTATAAAGACGGGGAAAATACATATTTGCTGTTTAATATCGGACAGGTCGTTGTTGCTGTCGAAAATCAGACTGGCTACAGATTGCAGGATGCTACAGATATGGAATCCGCAATCACCCAAAATTCATTGGACGGGATCTGGTTTAGTGCAGAAGATAAAAAAATTTCATATGAAACAGAGGAAAAGGGCGAGTCCTACAAATTGCTGGCTACCGTAAAGGGGGATGTATCTGTCACCACAGAAGTATATGGTGTATTTGTTGGACAATTCGCTTACGTGTCCACGGGAGATTACGAATGCTCTATGTTTGTTGGCGTAAGAGGCGAAAGCTATTCGGAGCTGGACTCAAACGCAAAGTCCATCGTCGAACACATCGCAAAATCTTTGACTCTTACAGAAACAGCAGCAACATTGTCTTCTGCGGGTGATACAGAAGAATCGGAATCAATCGTATCAGATACCGAACTCAATGCCGAATCCTCTGCAACCTTGCCAACTGAATCGTCGAGCGAGCAGAATGCAGAATCAACAGAATCGCTTTCTGCTACAGAAGACACGGAGAGTGTATCAGATCCGACCGAACTGCCGGTAGAAACAGAAACCGTAGAAAATACGGAAACTGTAGAAATCATTGCGACTACCGAGCGTCCGACGGAAGAAGCAAGCGAAACCGAAGCAACAGATATCAAAGATCAGCCGGCTGTAGCTACAACAGGAAAAAAGACCGGATTGGATGTCGGAAACAACCAGGGTGCCGTCGAAAGCAAATACTCAGATATTTATCACTTATTATCCATTGGAATGACCGGAACCTATTTCGCATATGATAAGGATTCCGAAAATTCGCTCTCAAGTGGAGATATTACCATTGAGCAGCTGTATACAGGAGAAGATGCTATCCGCATTATCAAAGATTACTGTGCCTCTGGAGAATCTATGTATGAATATGCAGATGCTCCAAAAGGATATTCGTGGCACGTTGTAAAGTATAGCCTGTCTCAATCTCAAAATGATTTATATACCAACATCAAGATTGAGGGATTGGACGGAGAACGCCTGGTTTATCGTGGGGTATCTTGCACCACAAGAACATATGACATTATTTATGACTGGGATAGTAAAACAGACCTGTATTGCTATTATGCCGTTCCGAATGGCTGCAAAGAATACATGCTGGAGTGCGGAAACCGGTACGAATCCACATCGGAAACAGCTTGTTATCGAATTACAGGTTACCGCTAACGCTTTTTGTGAACTATACCGTATCAATACTTTTCATTATAATAAGCACGACCTCGTATTCTGCCTGCTATTGAAATTTTATTGTAACAGACGAACATTTTTATTGCTGACACAATAATATTTGATATATGGCGAAATACGGCATTACAGACATATATGGGAAATTCCAAATGGTTTCCCATATATTTTTTCCCATTTTTCGCGTATATGTGTGGTGTAATTCACGTATCTAAAGGAGGAGATCTACAATCAAACGTACAAGTTTAAGAGACAGTTACGCCAGAAAAATTGCTTCCGGCGAGAAAGAATACAAGCCATTGCAAAGCAGATCCACGCTAAAAACCAAAACAAATTTTCGTGCTTCTTATGCTGCCAAAGTTGCCGCCGGAGAGAAAAAGCAATACCGCTATAAGCCCAAAGCGACCAACCGCAGTCAATATTACAGTATATTGACACAGGATCTGCATCGCTGCTATATAAGCAACGATGTAAATAACATACATATACATCACATTTTCGGTGGAAGCAATAAAGCCAATTCCGAAAAATACGGATTCTTGGTTCCACTCCGGGCTGACTGGCATGATATGGCTGACTACGGTGTCCACTTCGACAGAAGCTTGGATTACAAGTTAAAAAAACTTTGCCAGGACTACTGGTTAGAACACTACGGGTCCCGCGAAGAATTTGTTGCTGCTTTTGGAAAATGGTGGGTGGATTAACAGTTGAAAGTCGCGCGAACATGTGGTATAATACACAATGTAAACAAAAATTATAATCAAACGAAAAAGAGTAGGTAGCCACCTGCTCTTTTTTTGTACCCACAAAAGGGAGAAAGCGAGGCTAATTATGGCAAAATTCAAAGTGACAGTCAACACAGATGCATACAAATGCAAGCGTTGTAGCAAGAAGAACTGGAAACCCGGAACTCGAAACGATTATATGATCGCCATAAACGGAATCACGCGAACACTCTATAACATGCGTGAAGTTATGTGGCAACTTGAATTGTTTCATGGAAATTCATTCGTTATGTCGAAATACAGCGACGATAATCCAGAAGAAAATTTTGGGTTATCCGACAGATACGTGAAGTTTTTGCAAAAAAATACTATCAAATATCACGATAGATTATGCGATCTTGAGAGAACGCAGTATTTGTCAGGTTATGGATGGATGCAGGGTTATTTCAGCGTTGGAGAAGTAATGGAAAAATTAAAGTTGGAAGGAACCGTCCGAGTACCTTTTTCATGGCTTTATGATATTCGGCAGTATGATAAAGACATGGATGGTTGCTATATGGAAATCACAAAAATCACGCAAGGAGAGTGATGATATGTTAAATATCCAGAATGGAGGAAAATCATTATGAAATATAAATGGAAATATGGAGAAAATAACAATCAAAAATACTATGATGTAACAGTCGGAAAAGATTATCTTTGTGTATTTGCAAATAAATGGAATCCTAATACTTGGCTTGGTATGTACAATAGTATTTGCATTCATAACAAGACAAAAAATGATAGAGTAAGAAAAAAACAAGGTCTTGCAAAAGGTTGTCATCCATCAGAATTAAGAGAAGATTTTATGCTGTGTAGCAATAATCCAGAATATATGATGAAAAAAGTTGAATATTGTTATACACATGGTCTTATGGAAATAAGTCAGTAAAGGGAGAATGAAAATGCAGGCAGGAGATAAAATTAAAGTTGACGGATACGCAGACGAATTGGGTATAAAGGATTACGGATGTGTAAGAGTAGTAACCGATGGAGTTGTGGTTAATACACCTAAGAAATACAGTAAGAAGGTCTTAGTGACTTTAGATAGTATAGATGGTGAAGGAAATGTTACGGTATTGTGTTTTAGAAATAAATTGATGAAACGATGATTTCAGAAAGGGATAATTATATGAGGACAGTAAAAGAAATAGATAAACAGATTCAAAAGGAACATGATTATGTGGTTCAGTTATATGCTCAAATTAAATCCTATGAGCAAAGTATGGAACATTTAAAAGCAGAACGACAAGCCGCCGAAAAGAATGAAGAGAAATTATTCATTGACAGTTGGCTTAATAAAAATTTTGGAATCCAAAATCAGAAAGAGGCAAGGCAGAAATCGATCTTCATTGTTTTTGATAAAAATGCTAATTTTGTAAAAACTGTAACAGTTGGATATGATGAAGAATTCCATTATATTAGTCCTGTAGAAGATGAGGACACAATGGAACATTGGTTGAAAGAAAACAAATTATATGCACATAGGGCTTCATCATTTTGCGACAGAAATAGAAATTGGTATGATCTGTCATTCAAAGAACAGCTTGAAAATTTAAGTTGGGAATTTGATAAAAATGGAAAACTGAAAAAGACCCAATGGTAACTTTTGAAACGGCGATTTAGATGGGAGTGATTAGTATGTATATTGAAGAAATGATGATTGATTACATTATGAATAAGGCAACTCAGGAAGAAGTAGAAGAATTTTTCGGACATACTGCTTACGGAGTTTGCACAAGAGAAGCGTATATCAATTAAATAGACCAAGTATTGATACAATTATTGATTATTGTAATGACCTTGCTGCAAATGAAAAATTAGAAGTGTTTGAGTTTGGCAAGAATAATGATTTGGTTCTTCATATTTACAAAGACGAGGAATACGATGCGTCAAAAGACAAAGATTATTCTAATTTAGTCAACATTAGCACTGCAAAAGATGGAAAATGGGTAGACGACACAGGAGATATCTATGTAACAGATGGTTCTTTGTGTAGGGAATTAGAAAGAATCAACAGTTATGAAAAATTTTCCACATTATAACAAAATGAAACGATGATTTAGTCGTATTACCCGATTCACCGGGAACTATCAATTGAGGTTCCCGGTGAATGGGAGCCTTTGAATTGATCTGGCGAAACAAGTGTTTCACGAAAGATTGGAGGAAAATATTATGGTTGATATAACAAAAAAATTTAAGCTGATTTGCAAATCTATTCCAACATATAAATTGTGTGATGATATTGGAGTGGATGCAGAAACAACGTATATCCTAGACTTAACTACAGAGGAAAAATATAATCTTGCAAATGATTATTTGCAGGAAAATTGCTCAACATATGAACCTATTGACAAAAGATTCATCGGTAAAAAGGTGATTATGGAGATGGATTCTAATGGCGATAGCCTTGGATATTGGTGCATAATCCATGGAGATATTGATGAATATCTTGCAATGGTTAGAAATCTGTTAAAGGAGTATTTGGGAGAAAAGCAGGAGGCAGAATATTGTGAATGGATAAAATACGATCATAGAACAATTTGTCCAAAGAATCATAATGTTAACAATCCATATTGGAGAATACCTGAAAACACGGAAAATTTAAAATATTGTCCTTATTGTGGTAAGGAAATAAGAGTTGTTAAAAACTAAATTCCCGGCACTGGGAACTATCAATCGAGGTTCCCGGCAATCGGGAGCCTCTGTTTATCCCTGAATGGGAAGAAGGAGGAAATATTATGTATTTAATTAACACAGGAAGCATTTATGCTTCAAAAAACGTCACTGACGTTGCAAAAATCCTTGTTGAAGAAGGAATTTATTCTTCATTGGACATTGATGAACAGGAGATTGATATTGAGGATGTGTATGGCGATATCGAAAATAAACTCGATAGAGTCGTAGACAAATGCCGTGCACTCGGCATCAGCCTTAGCGGAGAGGTTGATTATACAGGTGATGCAGAAGGTAAATATGTAATCGGAGAAAGCATAGAAGATTTATCGAAAGAAGAATGTGCTATCCGTGATGCCTCTGTTTCGACTCTTTTAAAAGAGCTTGAACGAAGAGGCGTTTATGTTAAAAATGAGACATCTACAAAGCCAGTATTGGTCGCATACGATATCAAGTGGGATACCGACGGTGATAAGGATGTCTTCGATAATCTTCCAAGTGAAGTCAATATTCCAGAAGAAATGGTGGATGATGAGGAAATCTCTGATTATGTATCAGACGAAACCGGATTCTGCCATGCAGGATTTAAACTTGGTATTCGTTTTCGTGGTCAGATCTGTCCATTCAATTATGAGCAGATTAACGAAAACGTTTTTCGATTTGAAATTCATAACTTTTCCTTAGAATCAAATTCACTTAAATATAGTCTGATTGGTGAGTATAACCGGCTTGCAAAAGGGTGGAATTTGATTCTTACAAGTATGACAGTGACGTTTGATTTGGATGTGCTTGGAATAACAAGAAGTGAGATCGAAGCCATCAAGGAAATCTGCATGAACAGAATTATATCAGAAACCGGATCGGATTCTTATGAAATTGATCAGATGCTGACGATTAGTTCTGCACATGTATCTCAGAGCACAAGAGAATTGCTTGATGAAGTCATCGATGACACATGTTGTGTCCCGATGCCACCTGTTTACGAAAAATCAGATTACGGATGGTTTGTTGCATGTCTTCCTGATTACGACAAGGAATCACTTGGAGTAACATTGGAGGATTACCCTGCGGATCTTGCTGCAGCAATGAAATTAGCTAAGGAACATGGCTGTATCTGGTTATGCATCGACTGCGATGGTCCAGAAATGGATGAATTAAAATTGTATTAAAATATAATTGCTATACCGGAAACGATTTCGTAGAAGAATGCAGGAGTCATGAAGACTTAGCAAGAGAATTATTCGATTTTGTTGATTGGCAGCATCCAAATATTCAAGATTTGTTAGATGGATATGATGACGAAGAATTTGAGGAAAGATATGGCTTTTCAATGGAAGCGTTAGGGTGAACCAAGAGTTTCTTTAGAAGAATTAGAAAGGTAGGTAAAAATATGAGTTATAACACAAGGCATGATTATGGATATGGTATTTGTACCGATGATTTAAAAGAAGAAATCAGCTTGGTTAAGCTGATGAAACTGATTCAGTTAGCACCAGGTTTGTATGAGAGAGTCAAAAAATATATAGATGTTTTTTGCGATGGACAGATAACGGAAACATATGATATTTTGGAATCTTACGTTGAAAATTGTGGCAAAAATAAATATGGTGGACTTGCAGAAATTATGTATGAAGTCATTAAAGAAGTAGAAGGAATAGAGTTATATGTGTCTATTGATTTTAATGGTGCAGCATATTTGATTTATCCACCAATCTATCCTTGGCAGTTGAAAAATATGTCAGATAAGGAAAAGAATTTAACAGAAGAAGCTTTGTGTGAATTATATGCAAAATACCTTCATATTATAACTGATGAAGATTTAGTGGTGGAATACAAATCAGTCGAAAATGGTGGTTGATTTACAACCAATCAAACGATGATTTCAGAAAGGATGAGAATAATGAACGAATATAGTATTACATATGAAGAACTGAGAGAAATAATAGACCTTATCGCATCAGGTTGGCAATGCGATAAACTTGAAGATGGGTACACACTGTATATCAAATTGACAAAGGGCGATAAGAATAAAGAATTTGATTTTGTTCATTGTTAGTGAAAATAGGCAATGAGTAACATGAAACGGCGATTTAGATGGGAGTGATTAGTATGGATATTGAAGAAATGATGATTGATTACATTATGAATAAGGCAACTCAGGAACGTGTATAATTCTCCATTCGATGATTAAAACAACCCGGCAAATTATTGTAAAAATGAAGGGTATGTGAAAAACCCCATGATTTAGAGTTGATCTTGGTGGATAGTCATGGTATAATTCACTATGTAAACAAAAATAATAATCAACCAAAATAGGAACGGACCGCGGTCTGTTCCTATTTTTTTACCCTTAAAAGGGAGAAAGCGAGGCAAATTTATGGCAAAACAGTACAACATCAATGATTATACCATCGAGCATTGCCCCTGGTGTGATAGTGAGCAGGTAATATTTGCAAAAGGCGTTACTGCCTGCCCGTCATGTGGCAAACCGTTGGCTCCATGCAGTCTGTGCGAAAGTTGTGACTACAGCAAGTGCCTATATGGATGCGATGGATCGGCTAAAGATGAACAGAAACCAATTACAAACCGGGCGATTACCCGCGAAGAGCAGCAATTATACCAGTATCTATAGGAGGGGTAAACAATTTTATGAATAACGAAAAGCTTATATTAGGCTTTGTCTCCCCGAGCGGAAAATTCTATGAGTGTCTGCCATTCGGACATTTCAAGTTAGCAAATCAATTGTTGGGCGAACTGTATAAAACGCAGGACATCAATCCAGTTGATAAACTATGTCGGTTAGGCTGGATTGTTCTGAAGACGGATTTTGTGGGATTTGTTGACGATAATTTGCATAATATTCGTCCTTTAAGCAAGCCCCAGAAACAGTGGTTAAACGAGAACAGGATCTATATACCTATATCACAGCGATTGCTATTAAATACCTGCCTGGAGATAGATGAAATGCTCTATGGCATTTCCTAAAACATAAGCGGCAGGGAAGATAACGGACTCGCATGGGTCCAGTATGATTGAATCAAAAAAAAGGAGGAAAAAAATAAATGAGGTTATTATTTGTAAAAGGCGATAAAGGTTTAGTGGCAAACAGGGACGGGCTTTTTTACTTCCCGGACAGGAATAGCTCAATAGCATCTGAAGGGCTATACAATTGTACAGTCACCATTGATAAGGGCAATTATGCCTTTGTAACCGGAAACCCGGTTGATACCAAGGAACCATCTGTCGAGTATGTTTCCACCATGCTTTGCCGGGAACTTTTTGAAACCAAGATGTTTTCGTATGAGAGAATTGATTCTTTCAAAGTAAAGAAAATCGGGTGTTCTTATATTATATTTGTTACCGACGCCATGTATACGCAAATAAAATACATGGATCAGAATAATGATGTTAAGCCGCTCATGATGTATTCGGATGAAAAACGGCATTATAACATGCGAAAGCTGTATGATGCGTCCCAGTTTCCGGATGCAGATGATTATGACAGTCTTAAATCATCCGCACTGCAACATGCAGCAAAAGCCCTTGATGCAGAGATGCAAAAGAAAGTGGCTGGTGTGGCTTTGGTCAAAGAAATGACCAGTGTGCGCTACAAATTAAAAAGATTTACAATCATTGATTCTCGATTTATTATGATTGAGACTGAATATTATGGTTCTATCAATTATGAGAGCATCTATGTCTATAACGAAGAATACGGCGTTGTTAAAATTCGCTATACCCAGGAAATGCTGGGGAATCTCAAACAGTTACCCAGTACCGCTATTGATGTTACAGCAGTCGGCGATTATCTTCTTGAAAACCATCTCGGCAGAGCAATGGGCGAAGAGCCGACGTATGTGAAAGAAGTCATCTTCATGGGTAACCCAATTAAAGTTATATGCCTCAACGGAGCACTGCTTCTTGATGACATCAGGAGAGAAGATCAGGAAAAAGCTGCAGCGTCATTTGCTGAATTAGAAGCCTATCGTAAAAAAGTCAGCAAAAAACTGTCTCGATCTGCCCTTTCTGAGCTTAAGGAATTATCGCCAAAACAGGTACTCAATTTGCAGTTTTTGGCGTAAGGAACCCAAAAACCGAAATATCAACCAGAAAATCAGGAGGTAAATATCTATGAAATATGATGTGACATTCAGTTGCGGGCATACGCAAACCGTTCAGCTTTTTGGAAAATCTGCAGATCGCGCCCGGAAAATTGACTTTTTTGAAAAACGCGGCGTTTGCGGCAATTGCTATAAAGAGCAAAAAGCAATCGAAGACAGCATAGGTTGCAAAGAGGTGGAGATGTCTTACAAAGATTATAAGACGGACTACCCAAATTGCAAAACAAAAGCAGGAAGCTATGATGGTGAGAAAAAAACAATCATTGTTTTTGTACCGGAAGAGTAACCATGCTCAAGTATCAAATTTATTTTGGGATGCACTACATTGGTGCATCCTTTTTTTATTCTCCAGTTACTTTACACATTGGTGTATATGTGGTATAATTCACTTATATCTTGATTAAACGCAGAAAGGCGGGGCGGGAAAATGTACATATCAAGTGTAGTTTCAAAGCGTACAGCAAACGCTTTGCTTAAAAAAAACATATATACAACCGATGATTTTGTTCGGTTTTTTCCGAAAAAATATTATGATCTCACAACACTGTATGATATTCAAAGCGCTCCGCATGACATAGTATGCGCCATTCGGGGGAGGCTGATCAGTGTCCGCATGAAAGGAGAATACGGCAAGAAGTATATTCAGGGCGAAATGATAGATAAAAAGACAGAAACACCTTTTTCATTTTTTTGGTTTGGAAATTATTATGGTTTTCGGGAACTGCCAAAATATGAAAATATGGACGTGGTTGTTTGCGGCATGGTCGCTTTTTCCGAACAATATGGATATTCCGTAAAAAATCCCGTTTCTCTGTGCGCGGAAACAGAGTTCACGCCAAGAATTGAAGCTGTAGAGCGTAAAATATCCGGTGTTTCTGCAGAAAACTATGCACAGGTCTTAAAAACGCTACTTACGCAGGTAACAGAGCCTTATGAAAATGCATCCCGGAACATCAGCATGGGATATAAAGATGCCGTAACCGCGCTTCACTTTCCAAAATCATTTGAAGAAATCCAGTTGGCAAAGAACAGGCTTGCTCTGGATGACTTGCTTTATTTTGCTTTGCGAATGAGAGAAACAGAAACTGTAACGGAATCTGATATAAAATGGGATAAACATGCATCAACAGAAGCGTTTATACAGAATCTTCCGTATGAATTGACACCGGATCAGCAATCAGCTGTTGATTCTATAATGCATGCCCGCAACCGGATCAACGCTTTGATCCAGGGCGACGTTAGCTGTGGAAAAACAATCGTCGCCATAATCGCAATGTTTTTATGCGCTGAAAATGGGTACCAGGCAGTTTTAATGGCTCCTAAAAAGGTTCTGGCAGTGCAGCATTATAAAGAGGTCTATTCATATGCTGAAAAAATGGGCTACACGGTTGTTTTCTTGCGTGCCGGCATGACCGCAAAAGAAAAACGGGAGGCGCAAAAGCTGATCTCATCTGGAGAAGCAAATATTATTGTAGGGACACATAGCTGTCTAAACTATGAGTATAAAAATCTTGGGCTGGTAGTTATAGATGAAGAACACATTTTCGGGACAAAGCAGAAAGAAAGCTTTGTGAGAGAAGCTAATCGAGGCATACATTTTATATCTATGAGTGCCACACCGATCCCGCGGACAATTGCTGGCGCGGTGTACGGAGAATCACGAGAAATTATCCAGATAAAATCTATGCCAAAAGGGCGCATTCCGATACAGACCGCTATATGCAACAACCGGAAGCTTATATTCGATTTTATGGAAAAACAAATTGCACTGGGGCATCAGTGCTATGTTGTATGCCCGGCAATTGAGGAAAATGAAAAAATGCTGTCTGTAGAAAGCATGATTGAAGAATATAAAAAATTCTTTGAACCAAGGGGGCGCTCCATCGGTGTACTAACCGGCAAGTGCAGCAAGGAAGAAAATGAACAGATCATGACAGCCTTTTCCAAAAACAAACTTAATATCTTGATGTCTACAACCGTGATTGAGGTCGGAGTAAATATACCAAATGCAACCGTGATCGCCATCGAACAGGCGGAAAACTTCGGGCTTGCAAGCCTGCATCAGCTGAGAGGACGCGTTGGACGTAGCAGCTATAAATCCTATTGTATTCTTTCTTCTATGGAGAAGCAGAATCCACGACTTGTGAAGATGACGCAAACAACAAATGGATTTGAAATTGCAGAAGCCGATCTGGAGTTACGGGGATCCGGCAATCTGATTGGTGAAAAACAATCAGGTTATAATCACTATGTGGATCTGATTCTGTCAAAGCCCGATCTGTATGCAAAAGCTAAAAAGCTGGCAGATGAATTAACGGAATCGGAAAAATTAGCACTGGTAGGCAGATATAAAGAACATGAGGAGTTGGAGGAAAATCTATGAGAAGCAGAAGCGTAGCTAGAGATCCGGACGACAGGGGTTTTAACCTTGCTGCCTGTAGAGCATCCGTAAAGGAAGGACAGGTTATAACTGTAAATACAGGCGCAAAGGAAAAAACCAAAGTCACTATTGTAAGGAAGTATCCAACGTATATGTTATGCAGAAGAAAGGCTAAGTTAGGCAGTTATGATTTCTGTATGACATACGATGAATATTGGCAAGACGCAGAGATCGGTATAAAAATTGAACAGGAGGTATTCTAATATATGGTATATGTAGCTGAATTGGAAAAACTGAATGATAAAGCTTTAGAAACTCTCAAAACAACACAGGAGCAGGACTGCATAGTAATCTTCACAAAGATTCATGCAATGATTCCTATTGCAAAGGTGATCGATTTTAATGCCGTCCGGAGCAAAATGAGATTCTTTGAAACAGAATGTAGCGACGTCAAGGCTTTTTACATTGGTAAGCTGTGCTCCGAATATGAAGATACACTTTCCTTTTTAACGGATATTGATGTATCAGACGAAATCAAAAAACTCTTTTCCGCTCCGCCGGAAAAAAAGAGCAAAACTGCAAGGAAATCCGCAGACTCTACCATTAGAAAACCGCGAAGAAAAACTTCTTCAAAATATACTTTCCCTATGAACGCTCCGGTAACTGATGAATCCACAAATATTTCCGATGTAGCCTCTGAATCTTCTCACCACACACTGGAAGCGGCAACGCCTTCAGAACCAAAAGATCCGGAGCCGGTTGCTCCGCCGATGGCTGCAACGTCAGATGAAAACCTTGTCATATTCATAAAGCAAATGGCTGTACGCACAGAAGATCTTCCTGACTATGACGGGACCAACGAAGATCTGGCTAAGAAAATTGCAGCTATTTTGAATGGAATCGACAATCCTGGCAACTTGCTTATGATGCTGCAAAGCAATTTCTCCGAAAAGGATGCTCGAAGCGTATACCATTGGATTCATCCCAACATAAAGAAACTCATGGAATTAGCGCGCAATCTATAGCGCATTCTAATTTCCTAATGACACATAAGACCTGGCGAAGCATCGCCAGGTCTTTTTTGTTTAGCAGTAGTGTGATAGCGGTTCAGCAATAACTAATCGTGTTGCACTGCACTTGACTAAATGGTATTTATATGGTATAATTCACTTATAAAGTAAAGGAGAACGGAATTATGAAAATTGTAAAAAAAGGATTTGGATACGGTGGATCAAACATTTCAAAAGAAAATATGCTAAAAGTAACTGTAGCCGACATTATTAGCCGGTACAATGCAGAAATTTCCAGAACATTTTCTACATGCAGAAAGGCGTGATTATATGACAAAGGATAAAAAGGCAGAGCTGTTGACGTTTGACACGGGACGGATCACGTTTTCTGCCAATAAAGCGGATATCGCTCATGTGCTCGCCGAAGATTATACCGAAAATAATCCTTGGAAGGATCAGCCCGTGGATAATGTAATCCGCGAATGCGCAGCTAAGACAGGGAATGATAATATATGCGCAAGCATATTATACGATCTACTTCACGATGCGGGAGTTACTGTTACTATATGCAGCCTAAAGCCACGCTGCGTATGCGTAGATTCTATGCCGGATCTTCCAGAAATTATCTAGGCGTCGAAAAGCCTCTTGCTTCAGCTATGGAAGTGTTAAGAAGTAAACCACTATCAGCCAGAAAGGAACCCATATGAATGAACTCATCCCTACACGAATAAAAGAAGTTCGCAAGAACTTGCACATGTCACAGACGGAATTTGCAGAATTGCTCGGCACAACACAAGTATCTGTATCTGCTTTAGAATGCGGAAGCCGTGCTCTTAGCACGGACATGGCACTGAAAATCGCAAAAAATTGCAACGTGTCAGTGGATTGGCTTTGCGGATTAAGCGATCAAAAATCTGCGGTGAGTACACCAAAAACCTATTCAGATGTGCTCAGACCGCTTATGGCGCTTATCGAACTGCCTATCGTGCAGACCCAAATAACCAAGCCGCATCAGCTGTCACTTATCATTTGCGACGAAGTAATTGCAGAATTTTTTAAGAACGAAGCAATAATGTCTGAGATTTGCAAGGAAGAAAAGGGTCAATCTTTATATGATGCTTGGATCAAAGGTGCATATAAGCAACTTAACTATCCCATTGCGGATAATCCACCAAGTGATGGAAGGAGCGATAAATAAGATGGATAGACTTACCGTAATCGGAAAAGTAACCATTAAAGACACATCTGCTGTTAAAGAATGGTTTGAATCAAAAGAAGCAAAACGTTGGTTTGATGAAAACTGGGCGCCAACGGCTCCCGGAGAACTTCCATCTGGCAGAATTGGCTTTTATGACTTGCAGTCGGAAATTCCTGGGCTTTACAAATATCTTGAACGGACATGCGAACAATCCTACAATTTTAATGATCTTATAAGCGCGGCAAGCTACTATGAAAATTTGGGACAATCCTTTTCTCTGCTTTATCTGGATGAAAAGAACCGCTTTGCAGTAATTTGCGGTGCAAATATAGAGAACGGTTGGATACTTCCGTGTAAATTTCTCGATGTATCTGTATTCCGCAATTATGATAATGTTACAATGAGTTCGCTTCTTGCAGCAGATGGAATACATGGAGAAAATGAACCAATGTTGGCTTCTGATATTTCTGCAAGTAATATCAAAGATAGTATTCTGGAAAAGAAGCAGGAATTGCAGGCAAAAAAAGATGAACTCGACGCGCTCAAAAAAGAGCAGGAAGAAAAGCTTCTTGAGTATAAACGGCAACTGGAAGCACAATATAAGAAACAGACCGACTTATTAGCGCAGAAAAGAGAAGAGCTTGATCGAAAAATGGAAGAACTGATGCAGCAGCTGACCATTATTGAAACACAGATCTATGCAATAAGATGTCTGTCCGGGGAAGTCGTTGAATTTTCTACACTTACTTCTGGTGCGCGCGCCTCAGAAGATATGCCGGTCGTAGTGCATCAAAAACTGCGATTTCTTGATGAAGAATTGGGAAAAGCCCTTGCCGTCTATGGTCTGGAGGGAGACAATCGTGAACTGAGATATGTAGAAGATATTCTGAAAACTCGGGAAGACATTCGGGAACTGTTTTGCCCAGGAGAAAAGGCAGTCTCCTTTGTAAAGGTAAGCAGATCTGGGGTCAGATACCAGACGAGCGATATATTTGCCAATATGCTTGAGAGATATAAGAAATATCATGGATCGACAATCGGTATCCTCGTAAAAGATGGAGAAAACTTGTACATGGGATGGACCGATGAAGACAAAATCAATATCTCTAATGATAATATGTTCTATGCACCGAAGAAAGAAATCCTGCAGGAATCTGAGATCTTCGAGAATTCCTCTCAAAATGACAAAGTGTCCAGATTTTACATATTTTCCATTCTGCAGGGGATTATTAACGACGGAAAACTTCTGCGCCTGCCGGAAAAAGTGAAAGTTACGGCGCCATCACCTTATATTGTGTTTTCGATGGCAGATGGATGGATTGAGGACGATACATTCGGATCATGGACAGATATTCTGAACGCAACCGCCGGAGAACTTTCAAAAGGTGACGCAGTTCTTACAATGCAACGGATTATGCGTGATGATGCAATGAATTACAACCGAGATTCTACGCAGTATGCTGCATTTTGTAATAATCGCGGAAGAGGAGAGAAAAATCGGACGCACGATGTTCACATTGCGGACTGTACGATATATCCGATTAACCTCGTTGATAAGGATATTCTTTATCATGTGTATTACCTGGAATATCCGTATACCTCAGAAGAGGAACGGTATAATAAGAGTAAAGACGGGAAAAGTTGGTGTGTAAAATATCACTACCATGAGTTGCAGGGTCCCCCTAAGTTAATAAAAGAAGAACAATGTTTTGAAAAAGGGCTCTATTACCCACAAAATTGTGGGTTTCCATACAAAACGGTAAGTAACGATACAATTGCTGAATGGGTACAGTGGTCTGATGCCTACTATGGAAAAAATGATGTCCGGCGCGAATCAAGGATGTTTAGTGATTCTGTACGGTGCTACAAAAGAATTTTCTTTAAGGCAGAATATATCCGGACAGAAAGTCACATTTTCATTTCCGAAGAAAAGTCTGATTGCCGTGGGGCATGGGATTCTTCTGTGAAAAAGGCGCGCGCCAATATGGAAGTGTGCGGCGATGAGATCCTGAATCTGACATATCTTGATTCTGTGCGGGTGCGGTATGTCATTGTTAATCGTAAAATCAATGGCTTAAGAATCGGTGGACAAATGATAGACTATGCCATGGCACTGAAATACCTCAACAAGGCGCTTGCATATTTACTCGAGAGAGAAAAGGAAGAAGAAAAGATGCTCCGGAAGTACGCGGATGAATTACCAGATAACTGGCAGGTAAAACTTGCTACATGGAGACGTGAAAAAGGATATCATTCGTTGACAAACACCAGAGCGAAAGCATTTGTTGCACATATTTGTGCCCTTGATTGAGCGGTATATGTATGGTATAATGCACATATCGGAGGATATCAAAATGAAATATGGGCAAAACAATCCAACACAAACACACAGAGATAATTCTGCAATTGTCTATAAAAAGTGTTTGAATTGCGGCAAAAAATATCCTATCTGGACACCTCAAAATACGTGTTCTATCTGCAATAGCTTTTTGTATGTGGCGCAATTGCTTCGTTAAGAAGAGTATAACGAAAGGAGTGAAACAGATGCATAAATACATATCCTATATAAAAAGCTTTTTCTTACTGACTTTGGAAAATGCCGCACTTCTTGCGCTTTATGAAAAAGCCTGCAACGGCATAGATTTTGTCATTGTCTGCATTCTTTTGGCAGTAACATGCTTGATGCTGATCATATATGCCGGAGACGGTATAAGAGGCATTTTTGTCGGTTATGGCAAAGCATGTCCGCCGATCGGGCATGCAGTAATAAGGGATCCGGACAAGGATAGCGAAAATTAAGCACGTAAAATCGGGTGACGTATTTTTGCAAAAATGATATTATATGTGTAGAACAAACAAAGGAGAAGGCTTTATGGAGAAAAAACGCATATCAGAATGTGAAGAACAGGTAATGTCCATTGTTTGGAAGTGCGATGAAGCACTGACAATGCAGGATCTTATGGAAAAAGTAAATCAGTCTTTTGGACATCAGTGGAAGCCGCAGACGGTATCAACTTTCCTTTCCAGGTTGCGTCAGAAAGGCTACCTGCGAATGGAGCGCAAGGGAAGGCTTGCATTCTACTATTCGGAGGTAAGCGTAGAGCAGTACCGAAAAGACCGGCTGCAGGATGTTGTCAGTATGCTGTATGGCGGAAATATAGATGCAGCAAAAGAAGATTTAGAATAACCGAAGCGGAGGCAATTAAGCCTCCACTTTTTTGTAAAAACAATTTGAAAAAGCACTATATTTGTGGTATTTTAATGCTAGGGAGGTGACTATATGATTCATTTAAGTAAAGCAGAAGATGTTTCAAAGGCATTTTCAGAACTTGGCTCAACAGCAGCGGAACTTCATAGCGCTATCGTGAAAGAATACCTTGTTGATATCCGGCTTGAAAGTAAAAATCCATCAATGAATACTGATTTCCAAACACAAATTCTTGAAGCAAATTTGGATGTAGTTGAAAAATGCTTGAATTTGCGGTTTACAGACAGCAAACAGGGCGGATTGATCAAATTCTATTACGACGAATACCAAGACGGTTCCCAATCCGCGACACACAGCAAATTCTATTTCTTCTCCAAGGACAAATCAGCATCTATGACAATTACCATACATTTTGCATAGTTTCACATGTCCTAAAGTTCCCTCTCATTTTACTGGAGAGGGAACTTTTTGATAATTAGCCGCCGCACACTCGTGATTTTAGTAGTGTGCGACTTCACTTGCATAGCGAGATAGTTATATCTCGCTATTTTATTGCTTTTATATAAGGTATTTATATGGTATAATTCACTGTATTAAAATAATATTTTTATCACTCATGGATAAGGAGAAAAAAAATGGCTTTTAACTCAACGTACTCGAATTTGCAACGCAAGATTATTTATGTAGAGCTCAACATATATCAAATTTTTATAAGTCATATGTTATGTTGAGTCAACAGACTCTTTCCTTTCCTTACTATATTTAAAGATATATTTCTCAACATTTTATTTCTTTTCTGCTATTGTGATTAGTGTAACAGCTAACCATATATAACACAAAAGGAGGAAAAAATGGAAGGGTCAAAAAAGGTTTTTACAACAGAAATATATGCAAGAGCAGACACAGCACTAAAACGTGAAGCTCTTGAAAAAGCCAATCCTCTGAAAGATTCACCGTCTATGCCACAATGGAAGGATGATGAAGGTCTGATGGATTGGTTAAGAAACTTAATTTAACATTATTTTAGCGGGTGATTTATTATCACCCGCAGAAAGGAAATATCTATGAAAAATGAACACAATTTAAAAGATATAAATGCCACTTTTGATAATGAACGCAATGAACTTCTTACTTGGATTCCACTGCTTATAAAAGAAAAACTCAACACTCTGAGTACAGAGCAATTGCGGACATTGCATTATATCTTAGGTTACAACTGTAAAGAAGAATCCACAGAATCCTTGATAGAAGAATTTGAAGGCTATGGTTATAGTAAAGATATTGCAGCTGAATTTATCAGTATTTTTAAAAGAGACAATTATTTAATCTTTCAAAAACCATACTAATCTCCTTTGCATATTTGTTTACCTACAGAAACGAGTTCACATTCTGCTAAGCACGTACTATCGGATGAATTAGTCCAATTTGCAGCAATTACTGATATTTTTGAATGCGTTTTGTCTTTTAGTTTTGTAGCGCATTTTTCAAACATTTCAGTATTTTTTACATAAATCTTTAAAATTTTATGTTGTTCTTTTGGCATTGTTAGTAAATTGTCTGGGCAATTCATATAAATACATTGCTCATTTGAATTATACTTCCAAAATGTGCATGCAATAAGGTAGTTTCCAGCAATACCAATTGAAATATATTTGTTAAAGTTATATTTATCTATGAGAATATCATCTATTAGGTATCCATTATAGCTTCCACCATCACGATATTGTAGACACATCAAATATAGCATTTTTAAAGAATTTATAGCAATCCGTTGATTAGTACCTTTTCCACCTGAACCATACCGTGAAGGAGAATCATTTTCTTCCTTGTTTAATAAATTATTAAATAATTTTTCTAACGAAAAAGTGTTTCATCATATTGGTCTGGTTTAAATTGATCCTTTAAATGACAAATGGTTCCGCCTGTATGCTCTGCAACGCTATAGCTTACAAAACAAGCACTTGCTTTTTGAGGGGAGCGTAAAAACATTCTTGCCTGGCACCCTGGTGTTGTACAATAAAATACTCCCTCATCATGTAATGATAACTTAGCGGCATCCACTCTATCATCTTCAGTTCCATTTGGAATACGATAAGCATATTTAGCCATATAAACCTCCTCATATATTTATATTATGTTAAGTAAAGAAAGGAAAAATATTATGAATAACACAAATAATAACGTAAACTCAACATTTCCTAAAACTCAAAAAAAGATTATTATTGCCGAAAAGCCCTCCGTAGGGAAAACATATGCTAATATACTTGGCGTTACGCAAATGAAAGATGGATATATGGAATCTGATGCATGGATCGTTACGTGGTCTGTTGGACATTTAATAGAACTATCGTATCCAGAGGCATATGATCCAGCTCTAAAAAAATGGGCTATGGAAACATTACCATTTCTGCCAGAACGGTACAAATACAATGTAATTTCAAGCGCGCGAAAGCAATTCAACGTTGTGAAGAGTTTATATAATCGGTCCGATATTGAGACAATTTATTATGCGGGGGATTCTGGTAGAGAGGGTCTTTACATTCAAATGCTAATCCGCATGGCTGCGGGGCATAAAAAGGGAGTCGAAGAAAAGGTCGTTTGGATTGATTCTCAGACGAAAGAAACTGTATTAAATGGTATCCGGGACGCAAAACCATTATCCGTATACAACAATTTAACCTCTGCCGGCTATATGCGTGGAATAGAAGACTATTCACTGGGGATCAATTTTTCAAGGATTCTATCCTTGCTTTATGGAGCCAAAATCAATGCGGAGGTTGGCACCGCAAAGTATACTCCAGTTGCCGTTGGAAGAGTCATGACGTGTGTTTTGGGAATGATCGTTGCGAGAGAGATAGAAATCAAGGATTTTGTATCTACAACGTTTTATAAAATTGCCAATCAGATAGAAGTAGATGGCAATGTGATAAAGGGAGAATGGAAGGTTACAGATAAAAGCCTTATGAAAAATTCTCCAAAATTGTATGGAGACAATGGTTTTCTTTCAAAAGAAGATGCCCAAAACTTTATTCAGTCTTTACCAAGTGAGATCCGAATAGCAAACGTAGACACAACCATTGAAAAGAAAAACGCCCCCTTGCTGTTTAATCTTGCAGAATTACAGGCAGAGTGCAGTAAAAAATTCAAAATCAGACCGGCGCAAACACTTGAAACCGCTCAAAGTTTATATGAAAAAAAGTTGACAACGTATCCAAGAACAGATGCGCGTGTATTATCTTCTGCCATCGCAAAGGAGATCGGGAAAAACCTTGAGGGACTACAGGCGGATCCGGTCGTCGGCAAATATGCTGCCGAAATACTCACAAACAACTGGCATGACAATATACAGCACAAAAAGTATGTGAACGATAACAAGATTACGGACCACTACGCCATTATCCCCACCGGACAGCCGGCGGCTGCCGAAACACTTTCTGATCTTGAAAAAAAAGTGTATGAATTGATTGTCCGGCGCTTTCTGGCTATATTTTATCCGGTCGCGGAATACTCAAAATTAACAGTCCGCGAAAATGCAGATCTTGAAACATTTTCCTTTTCCGGGAAAACCTTAAGATCCATCGGGTATCTGAAGGTATATGGCATGGATGAAGTAACGGATCTCGATAATATCAGCAACCTTGATCAGCTTTTAAAGGTTGGTGATACATATAAGAGTACATATAGTATAGGCAAAGGGCAAACCACTCCTCCGAAGCGCTATACATCTGGTACAATGGTCCTTGCGATGGAGAATGCCGGAAATCTAATTGAAGACGCAAGTTTGCGCGAACAGATTCAGGGATGCGGCATCGGAACACCTGCGACAAGAGATGAGACCATAGAGAAGCTTATTCGCCTAAAATATATTGCAGTTGATGATCAATCCCAGATCTTAACCCCGGATAAGATAGGATATCTGGTATATGATGTTGTAAAAGAAGAGATTCCATCCTTGCTGTCTCCGAAAATGACTGCTTCATGGGAAAAAGGATTGCATGAGGTCGAGACAGGAACCATAGCACAGCAACAATATCGTGATGAATTTGAAAAGTATATCCGCAAACAAATCTCTACGATTAAAGAAAAACATAAGGACTACACTCCGGAGAAACCACAGGCAAAAACACTCCCTGTGAATTGTCCGATATGTGGCAAACCGATCGTTTCAACTAAATACGGGTATAAATGCAGCAACTATGATAAAGAAACCGGTTGCAGCTTTTCTGTTGGGGAAATCTGCGGGAAACGTTTGACGGAAAAGCAGATGTGCGATTTAATTCAAAACAGAAAAATAGCCGAAATCAAAGGATTCAAGTCAAAAAACGGAAAGTCATTCAATGCAGCCCTGATATTGGAAAGCACCAATAAGATTTCTTTCGACTTTTCATCCGGCGGCACCGATGGATCACAACACAAATTAACCTGTTGCTGCGGCGCGGATCTGATCACGGATAAATGGTCTTATCACTGCGATTCCTGTGGCATTAGGATCCCAAAGACATTGTGTGGTCTGCTCATAACAGAAAACACCGTCAAAGAACTTCTCTCCAAGGGGCACACCCGAACTATAAGTGGCTTCAAATCCAAGAATGGCAAGGTTTTCAAAGCAAAACTAAAGTTGGAAAATGGAGAAACAAAATTCGATTTTGGCAGATAATCACATATAACAATCGGGAGACATTCATATGAAACGATTTTGGCTATTGGTTATTTTAATATCCTTTGGATGCATTGTATCCAGCTGCGCGTTTTCTCGAAATGTAGATTTTACAAAGGTAACAGACGAAGAGCAAGCATATTTCGATCAGATCAATCTTGCGGACAAATATGTTTATGCAACATTGAACGATCAAGAAAAATACTACTATCGGAAAATGCTCAAATGTCTTATGAACTATGAAGATTCAGTAACCATACAAAGCATTGACTATAATGTCATGGAAACCGCATACAAAGCGATCCGGCGTGACTACGGCGGAATTTTCTGGGTTGACGGCTACAGGTATGAAACCACAAAAGATGCCACAGTGTTCACACCAACTTATTCTATGACGCAAGATCAGAAGGGGTGGTATGCGACACAGATCAAGAACGATGTGGCAGAAGTAACCGCAAAACTAAGAGGAAATGATTACGACAAAGTAAAAGCTCTTTATGAATACCTGGTAAAAAATGTAGCATATAACGAGTCCGCCGAAAACGGGCAAAACATTCTAAGTGTGTTTCTGGAAAATGAAACAGTGTGCAATGGCTATGCGTCTGCCACGCAATACGTGTTGGATCTGGTAGGAGTTGAATCTATCATTGTGACTGGATATTCTGGAAATGAAAAACACGCCTGGAATTATGTGATGCTGAATGGGAATTGGTATCAAATGGATGTTACTTATGGGGCAACATCCGATAGAGTTGACGGCATAGACTATCTCTATATGACGATGACCGATGACATATGCAATATGAACCACATTGCGGATGATACATACGTTCCGCCGGTCTGTGATAGCATGGAAGACAATTATTTTGTCCAAGAAGGAATGTTCTTTAAATCTACGCAAATGGGAGAATTGAGCAAGTATATTGAAACCCAATACAATAAAAAAAATCCAGAAATTATATTTGTAACAGACTGCGACATTACTTCAGCATATGTGAAAGAGCACATTTTAAGCGACAAGAATATTGTAAAATTATGCACCGGCGTAAATACCATGCAATATGAATTTAGCGAAGCATATAATTTCTTTGCACTATACTTACAGTGAAACAGCACTTGACTGGATTGTGAATTTATGGTATAATTCACATATACAAAGGAATTTGCAAGGGAGGAACTGTTGTGAAAAGAAAAAAGATTGCATATACGCTATTAGCCACACTTATGTGTGCCGCCTTATTAAGGGGCGCCTGGACGGATTGCCGGGCATACGTCATACTGGATGGAGATGATGGCTCTCGCACCGTCCTCATGGATGACGATGATGCGCCGTTAATCATAGACAATCCGGATGGCACTTCGGAAATTTACTTCGGGCAGAACGATCAAAATGCCATTTTAAACCACATATCAGATTCGACCTCCAACTCATCTTCTCAGGACTATTCTGACAGCCCTACAAACACTGACAATGAGGCTGTGGCGAATATGGGAAGTGTTGCGGATGTTTCCACATCGGACAGCGCTACCACATCGGACAGTGTTGCCACATCTTCGGGCAGCGAATCATCCGGTGGCACCAGTAGCAATAGCAATAATGCTGCCGCAAAAAATTCCACCAAGACTTATACAGACGCGGAGATCGACGCGGCATGGAAAGCAGTCA
>ERZ773133.67-NODE-67-length-134766-cov-10.669834_pt1 | contig 134766 bp, 109 predicted proteins | sample MGYA00580861_ERZ773133 | MGnify/ENA primary metagenome ERZ773133 (study PRJEB29015, sample SAMEA2737844) | human gut metagenome | biome: human gut; feature: human-associated habitat; material: faeces | place: China | collected 2012 ...
TACACATCGTCACAGCGGAACGTGTACAGCGGCACGCCTACCTCTGCGGCATACTACTGCACCGCTTTCTGCGTGGATGCACAGGGCGGACAGAACGTGCCGTGGAAAAACAGCAGCTGCATACTTCCTCGCTCCTTTCGTTAGGGTATAAAAAAGCAGCGTCATTTCTGACACTGCCATTTTTTGATATAGAAACGCCTACCCACTGGCTTTCCTGTTTCTATTTTCCATCCCTCCGCCAGTTTATGCCCGTGGTCGGGGCATGAAAAAAGCACCTCGTTTGAGATGCTTTCGTTCTGATTCAATTTACATTCCGGGAATCCAGTCTCTGACTTCTTTCGCCAGTTCGTACATCTGTTTCATCTTGGAATTGTCCTGCAAATACGCAATGCCAGACATTGTGATTTTTACGCTGTCCAGCCAGTCCGAAGAGAGATACCGCCCGGTCTTTGTGGCGTGTACCGTAAATCCGCCGATGTATCCGGCATCCAGAAGTTCTTCCATGATGTCCAGCCAATAGCTGACAGGGATTCCAAAACGCTCCGGATGTATCGCATCCGGCGGCACCTTTGTTCCGCTTTTCTTGCTTTCATACAATTCTGTGAGGATCGCATATACAAGCTTGAAATAATCGTCTTTTGCCATGGTACACCTCATTTGAAAAGCAACTTCAATTCTCTCCGATGTAGTCCAAAATACTTTCGCACATTATCCCTTCCTCGTTCGGATTGTACTTCTCATCAAGGCAGTGCGTTACCAGGTAATCGGAAACAAGATCATCTATTTTGTCAAGATCATCATTTGGATTTATTCCAATGGAGATCAAAAAATTTTTTTGCTCTTCTGTCATTTTTCTCATCTCTTTTTGTATTTTTTTATTTTTCCACTTCCGGTTTTCCAAACGGTTGTAATAATTCCGGTTTCCGGATTAATATTAACCGTTGCACCCTCGCCTATAAATCTCTGACTAGGTCGTCCTTGATCATCGTGTTTTATTTCATCAATGTGCAATGGATTAGTAAGCGCATCTTTAACGTCATCAAGGCTTACACCACGTTCTTCTGAGCGCTCTTTCATGTGCCGGGAAAGTGATGTTGTTTGAATCCCGTTTGATGTTATTATACCACTATCCGTCCCAGAAGTCAACGTCTTTTTCTCCGGAATCACCGGATCAAAAAAGCATCTGCACCACGGGTGCATGGGCGGAAAGTTCAGACCCGGAACGCTCTCCGAGATGTTGAACCGCTCGCCGCCACGCACCTTTTTTGAAGTTCATCAAATCCAAAATCTCACGCAGTTTCCATATGATACAGACTTTTTTCAAAAACCGCTTGACATTTTTGAAAAAATAGTGTACTATATAGCTAGTGAACTAGTCACCCAATAAATCAGAAAGGAGGTCACCATGGACTTTCAAGCGAATTATCCCATTTATCTGCAAATTGCAGAGGACGTGAAACGGCGTATTGTGATTGGTGAACTAAAGCCCGGTGACAAGCTGCCCTCCAATGCGGAACTTGCAATTGCCTACCAGGTCAACCCGAATACGGTACAACGCATCTATCGTCAGCTGGAGGCAGAAGGTATTTCTTATACCAAACGAGGCATTGGCACGTTTTTGGCGGAAGATCCGGCAATGCCGGAACGCTTGCGGCAGGAAATCGGCGAAAAACTCAGCGCCCAGTTCTTAAAGCAAATGGAAACATACCATTTTTCAAAAGAAGAAATTATTCGCCTGTTAGAAACACAGGCACAGAAAGAAGGAGAATTATGCTGAAATTTGAACACGTTACAAAAGTTTACGGCGGCAAAAAAGCATTAAACGACCTGACCCTTTCCTTTTTGCCCGGTCATGTTTACGCTCTGGTCGGACCGAACGGCAGCGGAAAAAGCACGATGATGAAGGTTGCCGCAGGACTGGTAAAACCCAACAGCGGCAGCGCCACCTATCAGGAAATGCCCATAGGCGTGGAAAGTAAAAAGCACATTGCCTATATGTGCACTGAGCCATTCTATTATGATTATATGAAGATCCAGGATGTCAAGCAGTTTTATGCAGATTTCTTTGCGGATTTTGACAAAGAACGCTTCGACTCCCTGCTCCAGTTCATGCAGCTAACACTGGATATGAAGGTTCGCTCTCTGTCCTCCGGTATGGCTGCCAAGCTAAAAATTGCCGCAACACTGGCAAGAAATGCTGACATCTGTATGCTGGACGAACCGCTGAACGGCATCGACCTGGTAGGACGGGATCAGATCATCCAGAGTATCCTCCGTGCGGCAAATCCGAATGCAACCATTCTGATTTCCAGCCACCTGTTTGATGAACTGGAACCGATTGTAGACCACATCGTTATGATGGCGAACGGCTCTCTGATTTTAGAGGGCGAACTGGAAGAGATCCGCACACGGTACGGAAAGTCCATTTCGGATCTGTACCGGGAATATTTTTCCGGAACTGCTGCATCCCCGCTGTTTCCGAATAACACAAATCAACCCACTGTCTGAATATCGAAAAGGAGATCATACTCATGGGAACTTTATTAAAATACGAATTTCGCCGCTCCCGCACAATTTTCCTGGGAATCATCGGCGTTACGCTTCTGGTCGAATTGGTTTATCTGGTCGGATTCTTCACAAAGGTACAGGCACTCTTTACAGTTGGTCTGATCGGCGGCATTCTCTGTCTGGCACTGGGAGCAGTTGCAATTCTGCTGTACGGCGTTATCATGTTTAATGATGACATTTCCAAAAAGCCCGGCTACCTGCTCTTTTCCACGCCACGCAGTGCCGCACAGATCGTGGGTGCAAAGCTTTTGATGACGCTGTTTGCGCTGGTTGGAATCACAATCTTGTTTTCACTTTTGATTGCGCTCGACGTATTCCTGGCGCTTCAGCGAAACGGGACCTCTCTCGTTGCCCTGCTGTCTATGTTTGATGCATCCATCACAGAGAACGGCTTGAAGGATGTTCTGTTCAACGGCTACAATTTCTTCGGCCTTTCTATGTATCTGCTGAACACTGTGATCTCGTTTATCTTCAATGTGATCGCCGCATATGTTGTGATCGTTCTGCTGAAAACTGTCATGGGCAATCAGAAGGGACGCACGATCCTGGCAGTGATTCTCTGGTTTGCAATTACAAACGCATTCAACCTGCTGGGCGGACTGATTACCACACAGCTGGCATCCGGACTGGACGAAGGAAATGAAGTTGTTGTCACACAGTCCAGTACACTGTTTCTCAGCACCTCGCTTCACACACTTTTCCAGCCTGCCATGTATCTGCCCACAATGATCCTCTGCATCATCGGTTCCATTGCCGGCTACTGGCTGACCACCTGGATCATTGAAAAGAAACTGAGTGTATGACGCCATGCAAAAGGAAAACAAATCAGACAATCATGACCCTGCATCGGACAGCCCGGAGCAATCGTATATTCTCCCCGGCATCTGCATCGGAATGATACTGGGAATGCTTTTGGGGTTTGCCATGGGCAGTCTGGTGTTCCACAACATTATCCTTGGGTTATGCACCGGACAGTCTGCCGGTCTCTGCCTGGGTATTGCGGTCGGCGCCGCTATTCCAAAACGAAAATAATTTCAAGGCAACACCGCACAGAGTTTGTGCGTAAGATGCGCAGTCGGATTTTTCGGCAGATTGCACAGAAATTTCGCAGGCATACTGTCGTATGTCAAGAAATTTCTGTGCGGTATGACGGAAAATCAGCAAGCAGATTGCGTGCAAAGCCGTCAGGCGGGCTTTGTGCGGTGTTGCCTCAAATACAAAATCGCCCCGTCTGTCGATTTTCCGGACAGACAGGGCGATTTTTCTATATTCAGAGTTTCTTATTCTTCTGTGATGCCGACCGTCATCTGCCGCCAGCCGATTCCCAGCAGGAACCAGAACATGGGCGCATGATAGATCAGGCTGTCATTCAGAAATGCCATCAGCACATACGCCAGAATGGAAAACAGCAAACCTGTGCGGAACGGATCCCACTTTTCCTGTTTGCCAAAGCACTTCCGAAATCCGCATACCAGAAACAGCACCAGGATTCCCAGGATCATTACCAGAGAAACGATGCCGGTGTCCTGGGCGATCTGTAAGTACCAGCTGTGCGGCTTGTTGTACAAGACATAGGTGCTGAAAATATTCAGTAGCGCCGGCAGGTCGTTCTGATTCAAGTAAAAGATGGTCGTAGCCGGTCCATGTCCCAGCAGCCAGCAGTCACCCAGCACAGAAATGGTATTTGCCCACACAAAGACACGGCCGTTCAGATACGGATAGCACTGCTGGATCTTTTCAGAATCACAAGTTTTCGGTACAGTTTTCAGTTCTGTCTTGCCGATTCCCACAGCAACCCAGCCGTCTGCCTCCCGGATCGTCTCCAGCGGCGTTGCATAACCCAGGTTGAAATCCAGGCGGTCGGTCTGTACCTGTACCTGACAGTGCTGCAATTCCGGCTCTGCGAAGGTACAGGTGCCGTCTGCGCTGATCTGCGGCACAATCTCTGTGCCATTGCAGGTGAATGTCAGCTGCTGCGGAGAAAGCGCCGAGCTGTTTGCAGACACTTCCAGTGTGGTATCTGCGTTGTGCAGTGCCACTGTGTTTTCACTCAGATCGACGGACAGCAGACGGAATGTATCTTCCTGTTCTGCGCCGATCATAGTATGACGGAACTTTTCAGAAAAGGTATCGCCGCTCCTGCTCCACAAAAAGCCGAATCCGCCGATCACGACAGCCGCCGCCGCTGCACCGCAGATGCCGCCTTTGACAGCACGTTTCCAGTTGGTGTGGAATGCCCAGACCACCAGGAAAATCAATGTCAGTCCAAAACCGATGAGAATTGCGTTCATAACGTGAGACAACAGCAGCGCTGCCGCCAGCAGAACCGCTGCGATCAGCTGTGCAACCAGACGCTTGGTCGTACCCTCTCGTGCGATCAGCGCTGTCATAAGCGGCAAAAGCATTGCGCAGTACATTCCAAAGTAGTCCGCATTGCCGAACGTCATCACTACGCCGTCACCGTAGCCAACGGTCCCCGGCAGAGCGCCCAGCTTTTGCACCAGGAAATTGTTGTAATAGCACATTCCGTAGTGTTCCAGCAGCGCCAGCACACCCAGGACGATTGCCAGAACTGTGAGACAGGTCTTTGTGAAGTCCAGCACCTCTTTGCGGTCGATCCAATACCACGCCGCCGCAAATACGACTGCATACCCCACAAGCGCCAGATAGCCCTCATAGAGCATATAAATGCCCATCCATGTCTGTCCGGCATAGTCCGATGTCACAGAGGACAGCAGTCCCAGGAGCAGATAGATCCCCAAAAAGAGAAATACAACTGTCATGATGCGGGTCAGCGGCAGTTTTCGTTTGGGACGGAGTGTGATCTGCTCATAGCAGAACCAGCCCACTGCCGCCGCCGCAATGGCCAGGAGAAACCATTCCCGGCACAACTGCTCAAAATCGGAATATGCGGCATCTCCTAAGAAATACGCATTCCGCACCGACTGCGGCAGGTTCAATGTGATCGCTCGTGTGAAAAAAGGCAGTATGCAGAGGCAAACTGCCAGAATTTTTCCCGGCAAAGTCAGTTTCCATGGAGAAACTGACATCTTCACGGGAGTTCGTTGCTGCTTTTGTTCCATACCATTCCCCTTCCAGAGTGTGTCCTCGTAAAAGGCTTTACACACTCTAAATAATATTATGATTTACCGCCTCTTTCAGGCACTATGTTCTATTATAAAAGAAACCGCACAAAAAGTCAAGGCAGCGCAGATACAGAAAATGCAGCGCCGTACCGTTCCAGCAAAACGTGTTCTGTTTTTCCGGACACCTGCATAAGCTGAATCGTAGAAAGGAGTGAGCGGTCATGTATCACAGTTGGAATTTACGGCGGCTGCTGCGATATCTTGCCCTGGACACCGCACTGGTTCTCGCAGCAATACTTCTGACCCACCTGGGGAAACATCATTTTCCCGCAGTAGACAGTGCCGGCGGCGTTTCTCTTCCCGTATTGATGTACCACAGTGTTGCGCCTGTGCCGGAACAGCAGTACTGTGTCACGCCGGAAACGCTGGAGTCCGATCTGCGCTATCTCCAGGCGCACGGATACGAGACCGTATCACCGGAAGAACTGGTCGCATATACCAACGGAAACGGCACACTTCCGGAAAAGCCGGTCATGCTGACGTTTGACGATGGTCTGTACAACAACCTCAGCCTAGTGCTGCCGCTTTTGGAGACCTATGATATGTGCGCTGTGGTCTCTGTGGTCGGAATATTCACCGACGAATACGCTCCCGATGCGCCGCACAACGATGTCTATTCCTATCTCACCTGGGAAGACCTGAAACAAATGCACGATTCCGGACGCATTACGCTCGGCAGTCATACCTACGATATGCACGAAAACGGAACACGGCAGGGCTGCGCCAAGACAGACTGGGAAACAGAAGAGGAATATCACGAAACACTCTATGCCGATCTGTCGCTGATGCAGACCCGGTTTCAGGAGGAACTGCAGATCCAGCCGGCTGTTTTCGCATACCCCTATGGCTTTGTTTGCAGCGAAAGCAAACCGGTTCTGGCAGACCTGGGGTTTCAGATCACGCTCACCTGTCTGGAAAAGCCGAATTTCATCACCCGAAATCCAGCCTGTCTCTATGGGATCAACCGCTATAACCGTCCCGGAAACACCAGCACAGCTGAGATCATGCAAAAAGTGCTGTCAGACGAAAAAACAGGAGGTCTTGCATCATGCGCAGACGTTATCACAAGCGCCGCTGGACGCTGGTTTGCTTTTTCACCGTTATGCTGATTCTGCCTGCCGCTGCTGTCATTCCCAAAAGCGGCGGCAGATCCTCCGCCTATCCCTATGCAAAAGAGACAGGCACATCCCCTGCTGATGCCACCTGCTGGAATGTGGCATCCGACGGTTACGGCTGGGAGGAAGAGTCGGCAGATGTGCCGGAAACTGCCGATGCAGTCACCGAAGTGACTTCGTCTGACCCCGGAGAAAAGCCCTATCCCACGGACTGGGATCTCAGCAGTGACACGGCAATTCGACGCACCAGCTACGGCACTTATTCCGGAGAACGTTTTTTCAGTCTCTTCACCGCCGGACAGGTACAGAACAAAACCAGCATTCCCAACAATACACTGATCGCAGAAAGCACTGCTGCGCCAGGTTTTCAGATCGAAACAAACGGCGAGCCGCAGGTACTCATCATGCACACCCACACAACAGAAACCTTTGAGCCGTTTGTCCGGGAACAGTTTGACCCAAACTTCAATTACCGCACCACAGACCCGGCGTATAATATGGTCTCAGTGGGGAATGCTATCACTGCACAGCTGGAATCTGCCGGCATCGGTGTGATTCACAACACGACTATACACGACTACCCCTCATACAACGGCTCATATGACCGCAGCGCAGAAACCGTAAAGTCGATTCTGGCACAGTACCCGTCCATTCGTGTGGTGCTGGACATTCACCGGGATGCGATCCAGAGCGGCAATACACTGACACAGCCGGTAGTGGAAATCAACGGAAAAGAGTCTGCACAGGTCATGATTATCTCCGGCTGCGACGACGGCACCATGAATATGCCGAACTATATGCAGAACTATCACTTTGCCTGCCGTCTCCAGGAAAACATGGAGGGAATGTTTCCGGGGCTGACACGCCCCATCCTGTTCGACTACCGGCATTATAACCAGGATCTGACAACAGGCAGCCTGCTCCTGGAGGTCGGAACACATGGGAACACGCTGGAACAGGCACAGTATGCCGGCGAATTGGTCGGGAAGGCACTTTCCCAAACACTGCTCAAGCTGAAAGCGGAGGAATGATACATGAAACGAACGACATCCCGGATACTCCGTATGCTGCTCTGCTATTTGCTGTTCTGTGGATTTGTCTGGGCATTTCTGACGGTTCAGACACGCTCACACAACCGGCTTTCCCATGAGCCGGCAGCCATGGCACAGCTGGTCTGTCACAACGAGACCGTGATGCTGCATTTGCCGGATCAGTCCTATCAATGGAAACTGCCGCAGCTGGATTCGCAGTGGCTGTGGATCGCAGCACTGCCGGATGCAGCATGGAATAGTGCCGTCTGCACCTGGCAGGTTCTGACGGAATGTTTTCTATGAAAATTTTTTGTGAACTTCTCGGATATTCCGGGTTCTGCTCTTGCAATTTCGGATGAGATATGCTATAATAGAAAAGTCGTCAGATGAGTGTGTGAAGTTTTTGCATCTCACTGTTGTCGATGCGCCTGTAGCTCAGCTGGATAGAGTGTCAGACTCCGACTCTGAAGGTCGTGCGTTCGAATCGCATCAGGCGTACCAAGTGAAAACCTACCCGAAAATATTGTTTCCGGGTAGGTTTTATTTTTTAGAAAGGAAGTTTTTGCAAATGCAGAATCAGAATATCGACAGCGGAACTGTCTTTGACTGGGGAAGAACTTCGGATGATTATGCAAAATTCCGGGACATCTATCCCCTTGCCTTTTATGAGAAGATCCTGGAAAGGAACTGCGGTACAGCCGGGCAGCAGGTCCTGGACATCGGCACAGGTACGGGCGTTCTCCCACGGAATCTATATGCCGCCGGCGCGCACTGGACCGGGAGCGACATTGCGCCGAACCAGATCGCACAGGCAAAAGCGTGTTCCGCAGGAATGGACATCGCCTACCTCGTATCTGCGGCAGAGGATCTGGACTTACCGGCAGGCTCTTTCGACTGCATTACCGCCTGCCAGTGCTACTGGTATTTTGACAACGCCAGAATTGCACCGGTACTTTCCCACCTGCTCAAGCCGCATGGCAAAGTGCTGTTTCTGTGCATGGAATGGCTGCCTTATGAGGACAAGATCGCTGCGGCAAGTGAAAATCTGGTTTTGCAGTACAATCCAAAGTGGAGCGGCGCAGGAGAAACCATGCACCCCATTGCAGTTGCACCGGAACTACTGGAATACTTCAACCTGACTTATCACGAGGAATACCTTCTGGATGTGCCGTTTACCCGTGACAGCTGGAACGGCAGAATGAAGGCCTGCCGTGGCATCGGCGCTACGCTCTCTCCGGAAGAGATCGCCGCCTGGGAAAAGGAACATCTTCAGCTGCTGCGCACAATTGCCCCGGAAGCATTCACGGTAAAGCACTATGCGGCAATTGCGGAACTGACAAAGAAAGAACACACGCCATGCACCTGATACAAGCCAAAAGCATTTTATCTGCCGGAAACGACATGAATCTCTATCGTGGCTGCACTCACGGCTGCATTTACTGCGACAGCCGTTCTTCCTGTTATCAGATGTCACACGACTTCGAGGACATTGCCGTAAAGGAAAATGCGCCCATGCTCCTGGAAGAGGCTCTGCGAAAAAAGCGCCAGCTCTGCATGATCGGCACTGGCTCTATGTGCGACCCTTATCTGCATCTGGAAGAACAGCTGCGGCTGACACGGCGCTGTCTGGAGATCATCGAAAAATACGGCTTTGGACTGAGTATTCTGACAAAGTCTGACCGGATTTTGCGAGATGTGGACTTGCTTTGCCGTATTCAAGAGAACGCCAAGTGCGTTGTGCAAATGACGCTTACTACATATGATGAAAAACTCTGCCGCATTTTAGAACCGCACGTCTGCACCACCAGGCAGCGGTATCATGCGCTGAAAGTCATGCAGAGCCGGCATATTCCCACGGTTGTCTGGCTCTCGCCGATTCTCCCCTTCCTCAACGATACGGAACAAAATTTGCGTGGCATTCTGGAATATTGCTTTGATGCTGGCGTCAAAGGCATTCTGTGCTTTGGAATGGGCGTAACGCTCCGGGAGGGTGACCGAGAATATTTTTACGCCCAGCTGGACAAGTACTTCCCTGGCATGAAACAGCAGTACATCCGTTCCTTTGGAAACGCTTATGAATGCAGCAGCCCCAATCAGCGAAACCTCATGTCTATTTTCCACGAGGAATGCCGCCGACACGGTGTCCTGCACGAGCCGGAACAAATCTTTCACTATCTGCGGGAATTTCCGGAGAAAACGCAGCAATTGTCGCTCTTTTCTTAGAATCTCTCTTCAATCAAAAAGCCATTTCCGGTTTTGATTCCCGGAAATGGCTTTTTGTATTTTTATTTTCCAGTCGGCGCTTTGGTTTCCAGCCAGCGCAGCATTTCATGGAATCCGTCTTTGGTCATGGGGAACTTCTGTTCCTCTTCCATTTCTGCCAGGTCAGAACAGAGCCGGCTGTGCCAGATCTGCACGGTGAAGTCCTCACCCGGTGTGATCTTATAGCTGAGTTTTCCATAGCTCCCGGTAAAATTGTTTCCGAATTCGAAATAGCTGTACTGCGGAACGTCATAAACTTCTGATGCCGGATCTTTACGCATTTTTATCTTCTCCTCTCCGATGACAAACAGGTTTCAAGAGTTCTGTCACTTCTTCCAGATTTTCTGCAATACCAAATAGGCGTTCCCTATCTCCCGGTTCGGGCGGTGTCAGATCCGGAACCAGGATGACATTGCATCCGGCGTCCAGACCTGCCGCTATGCCATTGGGAGAATCCTCGATGGCAACACATTCCTCCGGCGGAAGCCCCAGCGCCTTTGCTGCAATCACGTAGATATCCGGATCCGGTTTGCCGTGTTTTACCTGGTCACCGCCGACAATGTCCGGGAACATCCCGTCCAGTCCGGCAAGCGCCAGCCGCTCTCTTGCCAGTTCCTGCGAAGTTGCAGTTGCAACCGCATAGGCGAGTCCGGCTTGCTTGCAGAATTCCAGCAGTGCAGCAATGCCGGGCTTTTGCTCCACACCATGCGCCGCAATGTACTGGGAAACCAATTCCCGGCGGCGGTCACGCACCTTATAATAGTCAAAATCTGTTCCGTACAGCTGACGGAAGTATGGTTCTGCATGAGCCGCACAGCAGCTCCGCACGTGCAGCGCCGCCTCTTCTGACATGGGAAAGCCCAGTTCCTTTGCACTTTGCAGCCAGCACTGGAAATAGATTTTTTCCGTATCCAGCAGTGTGCCATCCATATCAAAGATCAAGCCACGGATTTTCTTCACTGCTCCTGTCCTCCCGCTGCAACCAGCATCTGCCGCAGCAGTGTCAGATCAAATCCGTTCACAATGCCGTCCTCGGTGACATCTGCACATTCATAGGCAGTTTTCGAAATGCCTTCACCATGCACCAGATAGCGGCAAAGCCGAACGACATCTGCAACATTCACAGTTCCATCCAGTGTCACATCACCCTTGATTGGCTGGGGTTGCTGGGAGGTGGCAGTTTCTGTGCTGCTCTCAGAGCTGGAAATTGTTGTAGTTTCTGTTGTATCTGAAACAGTTTCACTTGTTTCTGTTTCTGTAATGGATGTACTTTCCGCAGTTGTGGTCTCTGTTTCAGAAGATGCAGTAACAGAGGTGGTTGTCTCTGTTGTAGTGGTTGTGACTGTTGCTGTGGTGGAGCCGGGTGTCGGTTCGATCGGTGTCTGGTTCAGATAAGAAAGCAGCTGTTCAGACCAGTATTTGCCCATGCAGGCATAACCCGTTTCGTTCGGATGTACGCCGTCCTCCAAGCCGGTTTTCATATCGACAACGCTGTTGATATCTGCAAAGCGGATTTGTTTTCCGTCTGCCTGCTTTTTTTCCACCAGTTCCTTTACCGAAGCATTGTAGTTGTCTACACTCTGCTGTACCAGCGCTGTGAAGCCTTCCGGATCAGAGTCATAGGTAATGCCGGAGGACTGATATGCCCAGAGCCAGTCATACCGGACAGAAACGTCGATATCCGGCACAGATGCCACGAAAAGCATATCCTGGTCGTCCATGCTGTCCAGCAGTTTGTCCACCATGGTTTCCAGGCGGTCTGTGATGCCGTCATTGTGATTGTCCAAAAGATCGTTGGTGCCGATTTGCAGCAAAACGATATCCGGATCATATGCCTCCATCATATTTCCGGAGACATCTCCGTTGGTATAGGTCGTGTCAAACACCGTTTCGTACAGTCCCTGTCTGCCGGAATACGCCTGGATTGCATATCCGCTGTATCCGGCGTGTGCCGGGTCATATTCAAACGTTACGCCGTCTGCGGTGGTGTAGGAGACAGAATCTGTCCAGTTGTTGTTCGGTCCGACCATATCAAAGTCCGTAAAGCCCTGCTGCTGGAGCTGGTAACAGAGATATTTGCGGTAGCCGTTGTCTCCGTTGATATAGCCATGTGTGATGGAATCGCCCATCGCCAGGATGCGCACCGGTTCTGCCGCTGACACGATGTCCGCTGTGTCAGACGGAAGCACATTTGCGGCGCACTTCCCCACCGGAAGTGCTGCGATGCAAAGCCCGGCAATGATTGCTGTGAGTCTTCGTTTCATTCTGAATCAACCTTTCACTCTGATGTTTTTTCTATTTCACGGACAACTTTCACCAATGCGTCCGCAATTACCGTTCCGCCTTCATCATTCGGATGCTGTCCATAGACCGTTTTTGCCGCATCTGACGGGTCTGCCAGAAGTGCAGCAACGTCAAAATAGGATGCGCCGCAATCGTCTGCAATGCCTTCCACCTTCTGATTATAGGCTGTCCGGATCTCTTCCAGTTCCGGAGTCAGATCAAACGGCGGCGAATTCCACAGAATCGTTTTTATGCCGGAATCGGTACACTTTTGCGTGATCTTCCGGACATCGTTCTCCATCTCATCCGCCGTGGCGTGACCATTTCCGCCGTAAGGACCGCTGATAATATCGTTTGTTCCAAACGCAACTGTAATCACATCTGCGCCTGCAATCGCACGGTTCAGCCAGTCTTCGTCCTTGGCACAGTCCGAGGCACGGGCATAGCCGATGCCCAGATTCCACAGGCTGTAATCCTCCGCTCCCAGCTGATCCAACAGCTGTGCCGCCCAGAACTGCTGTGCAAATTCTGTTGTCTGGCAGCCCTGTGTAACTGAGTCACCCAGGGTCACGATTCTTGCGGAGACTTCCCGGTCACAGCCCACCAGCTGCGGCACCGGAATCTCATTGGTATAGAGAAAACCTTTTCCATCCCCATGATCTGCATAGGAGTATGCCAGATTGGACATAGCGATTGCCGGGATATTGGAGCCGCTGATCGTCCACTCCCATAAAAGGTAGTGATCTTCCGGAATTGTGATATTTACGGTATCACTCCAGAATGTTTCGTCCGGCTGGACTTCTTTTGTGGTACTTCCATTAGAAAAAGTCACCGGGACAGAAACGGACGGTGTCACATTCGCATCAAATTCTGTTCCGCCGTCATAGACCTTTGCGCTTTCAATGGTATAACTTCCGCCGGGCATTCCCACGTAGCTGTCGCTGCCGTCGCCCCAGGTAGAATCTACGGTATTGGAAAAATAAAAGCGATAGTCAAACGATCCTGCCGCCTCGACCGGGAACCATGCCCGATAAGTCACAGACTCTGCGTTTTTGATTATTGTATTACAGCCTGTTGAAATCACAGTATTGGAAACATAGGTATCGAACAGTGTCGGCTGTTTTTCTGCTGGTTTCTCTGCTTTGCTGCCTGAGTCGGCAGAATCGGCGTGACAACCCACAAGAGATGCCGCAGTCAATACTGCAAATAACCCTCCGAACAGTCGCTTATGCTTTGATATTCTCATACAAAACCTCCTGTTAGAATTCTCCATGTTTCATTTTAGCACGGCAATTTTCTTTTGTCAAGGACAATTTCCTGCTGATTTGGCAGAATACTGTTACGATGTTGTTCTGCAAATTGCATATAAATTATGCGCATATGAAGAAATATTCTGTGTAAAGCACTTGATTTTTGAAAAGATGTGTGCTATAATAATATCGAAGTTTTTGAAACCACCATTGTTTTATTGTTTTAAGGAGAATTGAACATGAAGAAACGTATTCTTGCAGGTCTGACCGCAAGTGTTCTTGCAGCAGCCTGCGCCGCACAGATCCCATCCATTTTATCTGTCTCTGCCGCCGGCAGCTATGACATGCAGCTGAAGATCCAGCTGGACGGCGAGAAAAAGGCGATCAGCCCGTATATCTACGGCGTAAACGAATCCGGCAACTCAGGCAGCCTGAAAAGCGTCAAGACAAACGCCGTCCGCCAGGGCGGAAACCGCTTTACCGGATACAACTGGGAAACCAACTACTCCAACGCCGGTGAAGACTGGGTCAACAGTTCTGACACACACATGGGTGATGTCTCTGACGGTCCGGCATACCAGGCACACCAGCTTTCCAAGGAATGCACGGAGCAGGGCATCGGATACAAAATGGCAACGCTCCAGATGGCTGGATATGTTGCCGCTGACAAAAACGGAACGGTCACAGATTCAGAGGCTGCACCTTCCAGCCGCTGGAACAAGGTCGCATTTCAGAAAGACGGTGCGCTATCAGACACACCGGATCTGACCGACGATACCGTTTACATGGATGAGTATGTCAACTATCTGATTCAAAACCTGGGAGACTCCACCACTTCTACCGGTATCCAGGGATACAATCTGGACAACGAACCGGTACTCTGGAATGACACACATCCGCTGCTGCACAAAGACGAGGTTTCCAACCAGGAGCTGGTATCGAAATCCATTGCGCTTTCTAAAGTGGTCAAAAGTCTTGACCCGAACGCAGAGATCTACGGTCCGGCTTTCTGGGGCATTCTCCCGTGTTACCAGGCTGGCAACGGCGACAACTACTCCGACCCGGACTGGGAGGCGGTAAAGAGTCAGTATTCCTGGTACATGGACTATTATCTCAAGCAGATGGCTGACGCTGAAAAAGAAAACGGCATGCGCCTTTTGGATGTTGTAGATGTACATTACTATGCGCAGGACTGCAGCACGGATGACGGCATTTTACAGGCGGCGAGAAGTCTGTACGACCCGGACTATAAGGAAAACAGCTGGCTTTCCCAGTGGTTCGGCAGCTCGTTCCCGTTTCTGACCCGGATGCAGGAATCCATTGACAAGTACTATCCCGGCACAAAACTGGCGCTGACGGAATACAATCTGGCAAATATCGCGGACGAGGACAACACAGGCAAGTCGGTGGTTTCTGCGATTGCGGAGACCGAGGCGCTGGGTGCATTTGCAGACCAGGGCGTATATCTGGCGACCTATTGGGGAACGCTTTCCAAGTGTCCGTATGTGACAAGCGCCATCAACCTCTATACCAATTACGACGGCAAGGGCAGCGATTTCGGGGACACTCTGGTAGAGTCCTCTTCGCCGGATTTGTCCAAGGCTGCCATTTTTGCATCCATTGACGGCAGCGACGACGGCAAAGTTACCGCCGTTGTCTCCAACAAGGACAAGGAAAACACCGAAAAGGCAGTCATCTCCCTGGACGGCACAGATACCGATTATAAGAGCGCAGTGGTATACGCAGTTACGCAGGACAGCAGTGATATCAAGATCCTGGATGTGCAGAACGATATCTCAGGCAACCAGGTGACCGTGGAACTGCCGCCTTTGTCCGTGGCACAGGTGGTAATTGCCGATGAGACCACAGATGTTGTGATTCCGGACGAACCGAATATTGAAGTGAAGAAAACGACCTACAACTTTAGCGACCTGGAGAAAAATCAAAATGGCAATTATATGATCCCGCTGGGTGACAAGGAGCATCTGAAAGAGGTCATTCTCAATGTCACAGCAACCTCCAACGCCGGCTCCGGCTGGTGTGTAGGCGGCGGTGCGCTTTGCTTTAACAAGGTTGTAGAGGCAGGCAGCACGGATGAGGTATGGGGCAACAAGTCGTTCCAGTATCGTCTGAACACCAACAACGTCTCCATTCCCTTTGACGATCAATACACCATCGTTGTAGACGAAAAGTCCACGACGATCGCAGGCTTCTGCAATGACACCTCCGCAGAGCTGCAAAGCTGGTGGGCATCCTCGGAAAAGGATGCTGCCAGCGGTACTGACATCACTACAACATACAACTCGGTCACTCTGGTATATGAATATGACAACGACAAACCGGATACGACCACCACAACCCCTGCCGAAACCACAGATACAACTGAAACGCTGACCACAACCTCTGCACCGGAGACAGAAACCTCTTCCAGTGAAACGACGGTCAGCGAAAGCAGTACAGAATCCGAAACGACCGTTTCTTCTGCGGAAACAACTACTGAAACAACAACGGTTTCCACAGAGATCTCTTCCGCATCGGAAGATACAGGCACCACTTCTGCGACAACAGGCGATGCTGACGTTTCCGTAAGCCTTTACGGCGATGTCAACCTGGATGGCAGAGTGGACATCACCGATGCCGTTCAGCTGAACAAGGCAGTTGCCGGACAGGTCAAGCTGAATGCACAGGCATCCAAAAATGCGGACTGCAACGGAGATGATGGTCTGGACAGCAGCGATGCAACTTCCCTGCTCCGTTTCCTGACACATATCATCGACAGTCTCCCGGAAAAATAAAACAGACAAATCCTCTGTCATAAAAAAGAGCCGCTCCCGATAAAAAGGAGTGGCTTTTCTTTTTATAACAATGTCATCTGACCGCTGCCCGGCAGGTCTTTCGCCATGCCGCCGGTTGCAGGAATCGTTTTCACACGATACTTTTTCAGTGCCGTGGATTCTTCCTCGTTCAGAATTCTCGCCTCGCAGACCAGATGCTTGGCTTTCAAGGTCACAACCTGTACGCCCTGTGTGTCCCTGGTTGCCTTTGCTGCAATCAAGGATGTCTCTGCCAGGACTGCACGATTGCCGTCTGTCCGGATAAATACCGGGCAGGAGGCTTCACCGCTGGGAATCTGCAGAATCTGCACCAGAGGCGACTTGCCGCTGTAGGCATTTTGCAGTTTTTTCCGGTTCGTCTTGGTCGCATATGCAGACAGCGGAACACGGGCCGCCTTGCCGTTGGCAAAGACAAAGAGCAGGTCACCGCTGTAATCCGCAGTGGCGATCATCTGCACTACCAGTTCCCCATCTGACAAGCCCAACTTTGCCGGGACATAGTCACCCAGCACGCTCGCCTTGGACTCTCCGAATTCGCTTGCTCTGGTTTTATAAACCTGCTGCTGATTGGTGAAAAAGAGCAGTTCGATACGGTTTGTTGTTTCCAGATGCGCTACGATCTTATCTTCCTCTTTCAGCTTTTGTTCACTGCTCATGCGGAGCGATGCCGGTGTGATCTTTTTGAAATAGCCGCTCTCCGACAGGAACAAATGCACCGGATAATCCGGGATATCCTCTTCGTCCGACTCTTCCTCTACATCGGATGCGTAGTAGAACAGCGTCTTTCGGGGCTGACCGTATTTTTTCGCCGTTTCTTTCAGCTCAGCGATGATGATTTTCTTCATCTTTTTCGGATCGGCAATGGTAGATTCCAGCTCTGCGATATCCTGTTTCAACTGGTCGATCTCCTGCGTCCGTTTCAGAATATATTCCCGGTTCAGATGACGCAGCTTGATCTCCGCCACATACTCCGCCTGGATCTCATCAATGCCAAAGCCGATCATCAGATTCGGCACAACATCCACTTCTTCTTCTGTCTCTCTGACAATGCGGATTGCCTTGTCGATGTCCAGCAGAATCTTGTCCAGACCCAGCAGCAGATGCAGCTTTTCCTGTTTCTTTTTCAGATCAAACACCAGTCGGCGGCGCACGCATTCCAGACGAAAGGCAGACCATTCTTCCAGAATTTCACGCACGCCCATTACCTTCGGCGCACCGCCTACCAGAATATTAAAATTGCAGGAATAATTATCCTGGAGCGGTGTCATGCGGAACAGTTTCTGCATAACTTTTTCCGGGTCCGAGCCTCGTTTCAGATCTATGGCGATCTTCAAGCCGTCAATATCAGTTTCATCCCGGACATAGGAAACCTCACGCAGCTTTCCCTGCTTGATGCAGTCTACGATCTTATCCTTGATTGCCTCGATCGTGGTGCTGTACGGAATCTCCGTGATTTCCAGGCAGTTGTCCGCCTTGTTATACGTCCACTTGGAACGAACGGTCACGCTGCCACGTCCGGTTTCGTAAATCTTCTGCAATTCCGATTCGTTATAATACAGAAATCCGCCGCCGGGAAAATCCGGTCCTTTTAAGGTGGAAAGGATGTCGTGTTCCGGATTTTTCAGCACTGCAATCGCTGTCTCGCAGACTTCTGCCAGATTAAACGGGCAGACACTGCTTGCCATGGATACTGCAATACCTACGTTGGCATTGACCAGAACCGTGGGAAATGTTGCCGGAAACAAGGTGGGTTCCTGCATGGTATTGTCATAGTTGGGAACAAAATCCACCGTATCCTTATCAATATCCCGAAACAGCTCGTTACAGATCGGTTCCAGCTTTACTTCTGTATAACGGGATGCGGCATATGCCATATCACGGGAATACGCCTTACCGAAGTTACCCTTGGACTGCACATACGGATGCAGCAGCGCCTCATTGCCCCGTGCCAGACGTACCATGGTCTCATAGATCGCACTGTCGCCGTGCGGGTTCAGACGCATGGTCTGCCCGACAACATTTGCCGACTTGGTCAGATTGCCTGTGAGGAGTCCCATCTTGTACATGGTATACAGCAGCTTTCGGTGTGACGGCTTGAAACCGTCAATTTCCGGCAGCGCACGGGAAATGATAACGCTCATGGCATACGGCATATAGTTTTTTTCCAGCGTGTCAGTGATCTTCTCTTCTTCCACAACGCCGGCACCGGCAATATAAGCGTTTGGTATCGTATTTTTTTTTGGTTTTTCTGTTTGTTTCTTTCGTGCCATTTTTGTCCTCGCTTTTATGAGATATCTGCCAGTTCCAGATAATTGCTGCCAAATTCAGCAATGAAATCTTTTCGTCCCTGGAGGTCATCCCCCAGCAGCATATCAAACATTGCAGCTGTTTCTTCGATTCCTGCCGCTGTAACTTGAATCAGACGGCGTGTCTCCGGGTTCATGGTGGTCAGCGCCATCATATCCGCCTCGTTCTCGCCCAGACCTTTTGAACGCTGCAAGGTGTATTTTTCGTTTTCCAGAGTCGCAAGGATCTCTGTCTTTTCCTTTTCCGTATACGCAAAATACGTGCGCTTTTTCGTTGTAATTTCGAACAGCGGCGACTCTGCAATGTACACGCAGCCCTTGTCGATCAGCGTCGGTGTCAGACGGTACAGCATTGTCAGAATCAGTGTCCGGATCTGGAATCCGTCTACGTCCGCATCGGTACAGATAACGATTTTATTCCAGCGCAGGCCATCCAGGTTGAAAGAGGAAATGTCCTTATTTGCCTTGGTCGTTACTTCAACGCCGCAGCCCAGAAGTTTAATGATATCTGTGATAATCTCATTTTTGAAGATCTTATTATAGTCCGCTTTCAGACAGTTCAGAATCTTACCACGCACCGGGATGACCGCCTGGAATTCTGCGTCACGTGCCATTTTTACCGAGCCGAGCGCAGAATCGCCCTCCACAATATAGAGTTCCCGACGGGACAGGTCTTTACTGCGGCAATCCACAAACTTCGGGATCATGTTGGTCACATCAATGCTGCCGGTCAGCTTTTTCTTCATGTTCAGACGTGTTTTTTCTGCATTTTCACGGCTGCGCTTGTTAATCAGAACCTGCGCTGCAATTTTTTCTGCCTCGTCCGGATTTTCTATAAAGTAAATTTCCAGCTGGTGCTTGAGGAAGTCGGTCATTGCCTCATAGATAAACTTATTGGTTATCGCCTTTTTCGTCTGGTTCTCATAGCTTGTCTCTGTGGAAAAGCTGGAAGAAATCAAAACCAGACTGGATTCCACGTCCTCAAATTTCAGCTTGGACTCATTTTTCAGATACTTGTTGTTCTGCCGCAGGTAGGTGTCGATCTGCGAGACGAACGCCTGTTTTACCGCCTTATCCGGAGAACCGCCGTGTTCCAGCCAGCTGGAATTGTGATAGTATTCCAGACGCTGTACCTGGTTGGAAAATGTCAGTGCCACGCCCAGCTTTACTTTATAAGTAGGCTTATCTTCACGGTCACGGCCCTCTCGCTGGCAGCTCCAGTTCTGAATGGAAGTCAGCGTATTTTCCCCGGCGATTTCCTTTACATAGTCAGCAATGCCGTTTTCATAGAGGTACTGCTTTTCTGTAAAGGCGCCGTCCTCTTCTTCCTTTCGGTAGAGAAACAGCAGATTCGGGTTTACAACTGCCTGTCTGCGGAGCGTGTCGCAAAAATAGTCATCGGAAATCTCGATCTCTGTAAATACGTCCAGGTCGGGCAGCCAGTGTGTCCGTGTTCCGGTTTGTTTTTTCTTTGTCGGTTTTTTCTGCAAACCGCCTACATTGACGCCTTTTTCAAAGTGCAGATTATACTGATAACCGTCACGAAAAATTTCTACGTCCATATAGGCAGACGCAAACTGTGTTGCACACAATCCCAGACCGTTCAAGCCCAGTGAATAAGCATAGTTATCATCGTTGGAGTTATATTTACCGCCGGCATACAGTTCGCAGTACACCAGTTCCCAGTTATACCGGTTTTCATTTTTATTAAAGTCTACCGGACAGCCTCGTCCGAAGTCCTCGACTTCAATAGAATTATCCCAGTATCGTGTCACGATGATCTTGCTGCCATAGCCGGCACGAGCCTCATCAATGGAGTTGGAGATCACTTCAAAAATAGAGTGCGCACAGCCATCTGGTCCGTCTGAACCAAAAATAACGCCCGGACGCTTTCGCACCTTATCCGGGCCTTTGAGCATGGTAATGCTTTCGTTGTCATAGGATTGTTTTTTTGCCATATCGTATCCTTTCCTCCGGAAAAGTCATCCGGAATTTTGCTGCATTGTTCCTATCATACCACAAAGCGGCGAAAAAATCAAGCCTTTTCCGGAAAATTGCGATTATTCCACGCTCCGGAACAAGCCCAGTCGATACGATACAGAACAAAAATCTTGCAAAATGGCATTTGCAGAATTCCCTCCATGCTGGTCAAAACATCAATTTACTTTGTTTATTTTTGTAGAATCATCCGTACAGCAAGTGATTGTGCCGATTTTTCAAAAGAAAATAAACTTGACATTTTAGGAGGACTGTGCTATAATATATAAGTCGGTTGACGCAGAACGGATAAAACCGACAGACACCTTGCGGGTGTAGTTCAATGGTAGAATTCCAGCCTTCCAAGCTGGTTACGTGGGTTCGATTCCCATCACCCGCTCCAAATGCGCCTTTAACTCAGCTGGATAGAGTAACTGCCTTCTAAGCAGTAAGCCACTGGTTCGAATCCAGTAAGGCGCGCCAAATGTCCCGCTGAGGGACGCAAATATGGTGGGTGTAGCTTAGCTGGTTAAAGCGTCGGATTGTGGTCCCGAAGATCGTGGGTTCGAATCCCATCTCCCACCCCATCAAAAGCCTTGTTCATCTGAACAAGGCTTTTTCTTTTATTTCCGTATACATAAGGATACGCATACAAAAAGCCGGTCTCTGCAATTCCGCAGAAACCGGCTTTTCTTGATATGATTTTAGAGTTTTGCTTTACGCCGCCAAAACGCTGTCCATTCCCTTGATGGTGAATGTAACGCTAAAGCTATCCTTCGGCATCGTGTAGTTCAGCGCTGCCAGATCGGTGTTATAGATGTTCACCAGTTCGATGTACATATTTCCCTGGTCGTCTGCCATTACCAGCGGATTGTCGATGGCGATTTCCTGGTCATCGCACTTTACAACAACATCGCTGACCTTCAGCGTATTGTTGAATGCGAAATCGGTGCTGACAAACAGCATATTCAGCTTGCTACTGTCCGAAGAGAAGTCATAGCCATCTACAGAAACAGTATAAGTGCCGTCCTCAGTGATCGTTGCATCCGTGAACTTTGCACCGGTGTCAATGATCTGGTCATCGTCACCCCACTTAATCAAGGTATTGAAGTAGTCGGTATCCTTTCCGTACTTTCCATCGCTGCAGGAGTTACGGAAAGTATAGATCTCTGTCTGAATGCCGATGTAAGCGTGTGCCTCTGTGGTCTTTTCTGTCTTGGTTTCTACAACTGTGTCCAGACCAGCTTTCGGATCCTTATTCTTGACTGCCTCAATGATTGTGGAAATGATCTCCGGCTGTGTCTGCTCATAGGTGTTACGATCGAACAAACCGAATCCATATACGCCATTGAAACCGTTATCCCAGTATACCGGAATCATACCCATGGACGCTGCCTTACCTGCAACATATCCATCCCAGTATGCACGGTTGCCCTGGATCTGACCGGAGAAATCAGCGTAAGCAGAGGACTTGTCAATGCAGCCATACTCACCGATTATAACCGGAATGTCATTCTTCACGAACTTGTCCTGCATCTTGGTAAACAAGTCATCCAGATAGGACTCATCGCCCCATTTTGCCTTGTTCATCTTCGGGAAACCATTGACCTCAATCAGATTATCACCGTATTCGCCCCACAGGATGGTTTTCAGATCTTCTGTGCCGCAGTAATCCCACGGATCATAATAATGCACGGAAACCATCATGCGGCTCTCACCGGCAGAGCATTTTTCATCTGTCGGCATTTCAAAGCCATAATCCCCAACCGTATATTCTACATTGGTATTCCAACCGGGAACCAGCAGCCAGCGGTGGGTGTTCTTTTTGCCGGTGTCACGAACGGTATCCACAAAAATCTGATTGTACTTGTTCAGATTTGCATAATACTCCCGGTTCGGGTCGCCGTTGTATGTTCCGTCACACTCTTCGTTCATGGACTCGAAAATCAAATGTTCATCATAGTCTGCGAAACGCTCTGCAATCTGTTTCCAAACTGCCTCGTACTTTTCGCAAATCATATCCTGGTCTTCGCCGTTTACCAGAAACCAGCCGTCCTCAACGGTGTTATATCCATCGCCGTGTATATTGATGATGACATACAAGCCTTCATTGTAACAGTACTGGACTACCTCTTCCACACGATCCAGCCACGCTGAATCTACGGTGTAGTTGTTCGCATCATCAATGCGGTCCAGATAAGAAACCGGCACACGAACGGTTGTGAATCCTGCGTCTGCCACAGCAGAGATCAGTTCCTGGGTAATCTCCGGATTGCCCCAGACTGTTTCATCCACCTTACCGCCGGAGTTTGCCTCCAGCTGATTGCCTACGTTCCAGCCGGCACCCATTGCCTCTGCAACCTTATCTACGCCGATTGTGAAATCGCTGTCATAGGGCATTGCCGCCTCTTCGTCAGACTCCTCTTTCTCGGAAGAATCGCCGCCGGAATTGCCGCAGCCTGCAAAGCCAGCCGACATAACAGCTGCCAGTGCACAGGCAGTGAGCTTTTTCCAAAAATTCATACCTTTATACCTCCAAATTAACTCTTGCTGCAAAATCGGTTCATCCCGAATTGCTCTGCATTTTCTATTATACCATATATTTTGAGACTGTCAAGATTTTTCATGGAGATTCCACTGGATTCCTGTATCAAAATCGGGATATTGCATAAAAAAGCACTGCACAAACTGTGACATTCGTTGGTGCAGTGCAGCAGCGTTTCCCTTTCCGGAACGCATTCTGATTCAATTATTTCGAAGGCTTAGATAGCTCTGCGTCTACATAGTCATAATGCCGGTCAATCGCAGCCTCACAGGCAGCGTAATCATTGTTTTGCAACGCATGAAACAGTGCCTGATGCTCTGCTTGCAGCTGTGCTTTTACAAAGTCGTTTGCCGACTGCAAAGCAGCATCGATCCACTTGCGGTAGACGTCTGCGATCGGCTCCAGCAGAGCAATCCAAAACCGGTTTTCTGTCGCCTGGATCAACAGATAATGAAATCTTCTGTCCAGCTCGATCTGCATTTCCCGTTCCTGTGTTTCGCAGGCCTGGTGCAGAATTTCAGCCACCTGGGTCTCCCAGCGGGAAAAAGTTTTTCCATCCAGAATCGCACGGCAGACTGCCTTTTCCATATTTCGACGGAACGAACAGATCTCCGCCTGATCGGTCTGCCCCAGCAAAAGCATCATATGTACCATTTCAGAAACAGACCGGGATACATTGTCTGTCAGATAATTGCCGGACCCTCGCTTACAGGAAATCATGCCGATGTGTTCCAGCATCCGCAGCGCCTCTCGTGTGGAGTTTCTGCCAATGGACAGTGTTTCTGCAATTTGCCGTTCCGTGGGGAGCCGGTCACCGATTTTCAGCTGCCCATCGGCAATCATTTGGGATACATAGTCAATCACCTTTTGATATTCTCTGGTTTCACTCTGCATAAATGACCTCACATAATATGGGAAAAAATCGTTGCGCCGATAACAGTAATCAAACCAGCTACTACGATAGAAAGGCTGCTCATTGCGCCCTCCACTTCGCCCAGTTCCATTGCCTTTGCTGTACCGATGGCGTGAGAAGATGTGCCCAGGGCAATTCCCTTTGCGATCGGCTCATGGATCCGGAACAGCTTAAAGACGATCTCTGCAAAGATATTGCCCAGAACACCGGTAATGATGATGGCGGCAACGCTGATGGAAACGTAGCCGCCCAGCTTTTCTGAAACGCCCATGCCGATTGCTGTGGTAATCGACTTCGGCAGGAAAGTGACGTATTCCTCATGGCTGAACCCGAACATCAGAGCCATTCCCAAAATCACGCCCAGGCTGGAAAGCACGCCGGACAAGATGCCCAGCAGCACGGCACGCCAGTTATGCTTGAGGAGTTCCAGCTGCTCATACAGCGGAATCGCCAGGCAAACGGTCGCAGGCGTCAGCAGATAGTTGAGGTACTTTGCGCCCTCGTCATATTTCTCGTAGCTGATTCCGGTCAGCGCCAGAAATGCAATGGTAATCACAATGGAAATCAAAAGCGGATTCAAAATTGCCAGCTTAAACTTTTTCTTCAGCAGCATCCCGATGCCGTAAGAAACTACACTGATTGCAACGCCAAAAAAGGCGGAATTCTCTAAAAAATCAAACATGGCTTTCCTGCACATCCTTTCTCTTTCGCCGAATCACAAACTGTGTGACTCTGCCGGAAACAATCATGACAACCCACGTGGAAATCACTGTGACTGCAACATATTCCAGCCAAGCCGGCGCAATCACATCCCAGGTCTCCAGCAGCCCCACTGCCGCCGGAATAAACATCAGCGGCATAATTTCGATCAGGAACTTTCCGGTCTCGTGTACGGCCTCATGGGGAATAATGTTCAGTTTCAGACAAAGAAACAGCAGAATAATTCCGTAAATGCTTGCCGGAATCGGTAGCGGTATCCATTTTTCCAGAATCTCTCCCACAAACGAAATCAACAGGATAATTCCAAATTGCTTCATCCATTTCATACTTCAAACACCTCTCTAATTGGTACTACCAATCTATTATAGCACGGAGATTATGACACGTCAAGCGTTTTCTTGTATGTATTTTATGGGAAAATAGAAAAGGCTGCCATATGTGCTCATGGCAGTTTCTTCTTTTCATATATTTTATGCTGCAGACGGAGCGGACTTTTTTCGCGCAGACCGTATGCGAATCCATACGAAAATGACAATGTAAACCAAACTGGTCAGGATCCAGGTGACCGGATAGGACAGATAAACCGTTTCGATTTTGTGGAACTCCGGAATCTGGAACACCGTCGCCAGCCAGATCAGCCGCAATACGCACACGCCCACAATGGAAACGATCATCGGCATAATGGAATAACCGATGCCACGCAGTGCGCCTACCATCACGTCCATGATGCCGCATAGGGCATAGATCATGGAAATATAGTGCAGGCGCACCATCCCGGCGGCAATTACTTCGGGATTGTTGGAATAGATCTGGAGCAGGTCGTTTCCGAAAAAGACAACCATATTTCCCAATAAAGTGCCTGTCACAATAACGCACGCCTCACCCAGCAAGACAATGCGGTTGATTCGCTTTTGTTCCCCGGCACCGTAGTTCTGGCTGACGAAGGAAAGCGTGGTCTGATAAAACGCATTCATCGCCATATAGACGAAACCTTCCAGATTGGCAGCGGCGGAATTTCCGGCTACGACAATGTTTCCGAAGATATTAACCGATGACTGAATCACAACGTTAGACAGCGCAAAGACAACGCCCTGAAAGCCTGCCGGGAGACCGATGCGCAGGATCTGGAGCATCTTTTTCCGGTCGATCCGCATTGCACGGAGTTCCAGGTGGATGCCGCCTTTTTCTTTGACGAGACATCGCAGTACCAACAGTGCAGACACGGTTTCAGATATGACTGTGGCGATTGCAACGCCCATGACGTCCATCTGAAAGCCGATGACAAACAGCAGATTCAAAATCACATTGATGATGCCGGCACACAGCAGGAAATACAGCGGACGTTTGGTGTCACCCACTGCACGGAGCAGGGCGCTACCGAAGTTATAGACCATGGTCGAAATCATACCAAGAAAATAGATACGCAGGTAGACAGTTGCCAGAGGCAGCACCTCTTCCGGCGTCTGCATCCAGATCAGCATTTGCTCTGCGCCAATGACGCCCAAAACCAGCAGCAGCGCTCCGCTCAGCATACTGAGGAGCATGGCGGTATGTACCGTCCGGCGCAGATCATCCCACGCCTTTGCACCGTAGTGCCGGGCAGCAACTACGTTTGCGCCGATCGACAGTCCAATGAACAGGTTGGTCAGCAAATTTATCAGCGCTGTATTGGAACCAACTGCCGCCAGGGAATTGTCTCCGGCAAACTTGCCCACAACCACAATGTCTGCCGCATTAAAGAGCAGCTGCAGGATGCTGGAGAGCATCAGCGGCAGTGCAAACATCAGCATTTTCCGCAGAATCGGACCGCTGCACATATCCATCTCGTATTGTTTGGTCTTTGAACTCATCATTCATCCTTCTTCCTTCTGTCTACATTCAAAGCCGTGCTTTCTATTATAGCATTCTATGTGAAAAAAGTCAATTTCGAGAAAGTGAAAGAAATTCGGATTTTGGTCTTGTATTTCTGACTATTTTTTCTTTCTTTTATCCTTTTTATATCATGCAGTTTTCAATTGTAAAACTTATTTTTTTGCCGAATTAAATCAGTGATATTTTTCTTTCTATCTTTCTGTAGATTTTCGTTGACAAGCCCCTTGAAATGTGGTATAATAACAAAGTCGTCTGGTGCAGATGACATAAATACACTGGGGTGTAGCCAAGCGGTAAGGCAGTGGACTCTGACTCCATCATTCCGAGGGTTCAAATCCTTCCACCCCAACCAATTCAAACGGCTTCTGCAATAGTGGGAGCTGTTTTCTTTTTCTTTCATAGTTCATGAAATGCACTTAATTTATTTACGTAATAACCGATTGACTTTTTTCTCCATCCGTGCTATAATATATAAGTCGCTTGACGATGATAAGCGGCACAAAATACTGGGGTGTAGCCAAGCGGTAAGGCAGTGGACTCTGACTCCATCATTCCGAGGGTTCAAATCCTTCCACCCCAACCAAAAACAGCTTTTGCAAATGCAAAAGCTGTTTTCTTTTTTATTTGCACCAGAATAAACATAATATGATACTAATGCAAAAAGAGGAGAACATCAAGTGTTCTCCTCTTTTTTGGTTTATATTGCAATTTCAGATTCGCTTACTGATAGGAAACGTCTACCTTGCCGTCCTTTGCAGAAACCAGCAGTGTCTGAATCTCACCGGTATGGGCGATAATCAGGGATGCCACCTGGTCTTCCACGGTCTGGCGGATTGCACGGCGAATGTCACGTGCACCATACGGCTTTCCGTAAGAATCCTCTGCGATGGCTACCAATGCCGCATCATCGTACTGCATTGTGATATTCTTTTCCAACAGCGGCTGTTTCATTTCATCCAGCATCAGTGCTGCGATCTTTTCGAAGTCCTTCTTTTCCAGATTCCGGAATACAACGATCTCATCAATACGGCTGATGAATTCCGGACGCAGGAACTCCCGCAAGCCCTTCATCGCCTTTTCCTTGGAGATCTCAGTGTCTGTGCGGTTAAAGCCAACACCAATACTCTTGTCCGTAGAACCAGCATTGGAAGTCATGCAGATAACCGTATTTTCAAAGCTTACCGTTCTTCCCTGCGCATCGTCGATCTTGCCTTCATCCAGAATCTGCATCAGAATGTTCATAACGTCCGGATGCGCCTTTTCGATCTCATCGAACAGAATGACGGAATACGGGCGGCGGCGAACTTTTTCTGTCAGCTGTCCAGCCTCGTCATAGCCAACATATCCCGGAGGAGAACCGATCATCCGTGCAACAGAGTGCTTTTCCATAAACTCGGTCATGTCCAGACGAATCAGCGGCTCGTTGGAGTCGAACAACTCTTCTGCCAGCACCTTTACCAGTTCCGTCTTACCTACGCCAGTGGGACCAACAAAGATAAACGATGCCGGACGGCGGCGAGGACTCAGCTGCACTCTGGTGCGCTTGATTGCCTTCGCCAGCAGGTCAACTGCCTCATCCTGTCCGATGATGTGGGATTTCAGCCGATCTTCCAGATTCGCCAGCTTTGTGAATTCCGTCTCAGCGATTTTGTGTGCCGGGATTCCCGTCCACAGTTCGATCACCTTCGACAGATCATCACTTGTCACCTGCACATCGTCCAGTTTCTTGGCAGCCTCTTCAATGCTGGCATCCAGGCGAATCCGCTCGCCCTTTACCTGTGCCAGTTCCTCATAATTGATCTCTGTTTCGTCTTCCAGTGCCTTTTCTTTCTGCTCCAGCTCTTCCTTTTTCTGCATCAGCGTATCATACGCCTCGATTTCCGGAGAGCGCAGATTGGTGCAGGCACAGCTTTCGTCCAGCAGGTCGATTGCCTTATCCGGCAGGAAACGGTCTGTGATATAGCGTTCCGCCAGAACAGCACAGAGACGAATCATTTCCGGAGAAATGTGTACCCGATGATAGGACTCGTAGTACTTTGCAATGCCGTTCAGCACCTCAACGGTCTCGTCAATGGTCGGCTCGTTGACAGTAACCGGCTGGAAACGGCGTTCCAGCGCAGAATCCTTTTCGATATACTTGCGGTATTCTTCAAATGTTGTTGCACCGATCACCTGGATCTCGCCACGGGAAAGCGCCGGTTTCAGAATGTTCGCCGCATTCATAGAGCCTTCGGAATTTCCTGCGCCGACCAGATTGTGAACCTCGTCAATAAACAGGATAATGTTTCCCTCCTGCTTTACCTCTGCGATCAGACCCTTGACACGGCTTTCGAACTGCCCACGGAATTGTGTTCCGGCAACCAGCGAGGTCAGATCCAGCAGGTATACCTGCTTGTTTTTCAAGTGCATCGGAACATTTCCGGAATGAATCCGCAAAGCGATTCCCTCGGCGATGGCGGTTTTGCCGACACCAGGTTCACCGATCAGACAAGGATTGTTTTTGGTGCGGCGGGACAGAATCTGAATCACACGTGCGATTTCCTTGTCCCGTCCGATCACTGCATCCAGTTTTCCGTCTGCAGCACGCTGGCTCAGATTGGTACAGTAGTTCCCCAGGAATTTCAGCTCCTTTTTCCGCTTGGAGCGGCGCTCCCGGCGGGGAGAATCCGGAACTTCGGTATAGTCTGCCTGGGGTACATCCTCGTCACCCTTTGCCGGCACTCCCCCGTTTTGCAGGCTTTCCAATGCCTTTCCGGTATCCTTAATCATGTTCTGCAAGAACTGCGGCATCACACCGGAACCTCCCATTTCGAAACTGTCACCATCCATCATGTCCATCATCTGATTCGAGATCTGTTCCAGTTCCTCGTCAGAGATTCCCATTTGTTTCATATATTCATCAATCTGCGGCACGTGCATTTCCTTTGCACATACCAGACACAGACCATCGTTTTTCTTTTTATCCCCCTGCATTGCCGTAATAAAGACAACCGCAGGACGCTTTTTGCATCTGCTGCATAGCATCATATTTTCTACACACCTTTCCTATTTTTGTTTTGTGTCGATTCATACAGAAATACGGTCACTTCTGTATGAACGCAATCTGGTATATATACTGAAATAAAACTGATTTTCGGATGATCGCTTCGTTGAAAAAAGCAAGCTGATCGCCGCCTTGACGGACAAGCCACCCCGTGAGCTTTCCCATCAGCACCAGCAGGAACACCGCCTGCACGCCGCCGACTGCGGCGCCCAGCGTCTGGTCTGTCAAATGACCGCTTTCTGTGCGGCGCATCGCAAACAGCCCTTTTATTATACCTTGAATCAGAGCAGAAATCAAGAGAAATAGAACTGAAAAAGTAAATGTTTTAACAATCGAAACTACTACAGGCTGCACGTACATCTCTGTCAGTTTTGCTGCCGCCTGGTGCGTATCACCGGACAGCACCAATGCCGCCGACTGCACCGCACGGTTTTGCAGTTCCTGCGAATCCTGTTTGGGCAAAATCGCCTCGCTCATCCAGTCGGGCAGCCCGGTAAACATCTGCGATGCGGCACTGTCAATGCTTTGCGACAGTCCCTGCCGCAGCAGTTCCGCAGGCAGACCGGTTTTCTGAGACACAACTGTGTACAGCTGATCGGTCGCACTGTCCGGATGATCGGCAATCTGCTGCAATGACGCATCGTCCAGCTGCACACCGTATGCGTTCAGTGTCTGCTGGATGCTGTCCGCCAAATGGTACTGCTCCATCTTCTGTTCCAGAATCGCAGCGCATGGCTCTGCCAGCCAGCGATTGTAAACCAATTCTGCCGCCGGCTGTGCCAGAACGCCGGACAGCAGCAGTGCAGCGCCGTAGCCGAGCAGACCGGCAGCAGTTCGGATCAGTCCCCTGCGCCATCCGCCCCAGATACAGAGCGTCACAATTGCAATCACCGTCAGATCGTACAGCCACCATGTCTGATTCATCCAAGTTTCCATGTACTACTCCTTAAAGTCTACACGGTCGATCTGGTCGTATCCCAACAGGAAGAGGTATCCGTCCTGCTTGAGGAAAGAGGTATATGCACCCTCCAGCTTTACGGTCGCAATGGCATCTCCGGAAAAGGCATAGGAAGTGATGTTTCCCGGACTCATTACGATGGCATCTCCGTCAAAGACACGCACCAGTTCGGCACTGCTGTCAATGGATATCACCTTCGGGCTGGAGACCGACTGATCCAGAAGAACAAGCGAGGTATTCCGCTTTTGGTCGTCCTGGATAATCAGTGCCGCTTTGCCGTTTTCCAGATCTGCACTGACCAGTGTACCATTATAATTATACGTACCCAGCATTTCGCCGGTACTGCTATAATATGCACACGCTGTATTTCCCACGACACACAGCTTATCATTCGAAGAAAAACCGGATTTTACGCTCATTGTCTCCAGCGGCATGGAAGTCCACTGGATATCCACCTGGTGAAACAGTACGCTGGTGATCGTACTGTTCATCACGCCGTTTTCCACCTGGACAGACGTAAAGCAAAGTCCGTCGTTGTCCTTGTGGAACGCTATGTCTACCACATATTCCACGCAGTTTCGCTGATAGATGCGCTTTCCTGTATTGTCGTACACCAAAATAGAACAAGCATAGGAACTGGATTCCGTAATCAGTGCAACTGTTCCGTTGTCGCTGACCGTACCGGAAATAATATCGTTGTCCACTGACTTGCTGTAGACATTCTTATGTTTGGTATCCAGACGGAACGAAGTGCCGCCGCTCTCATACAGCAGGGCGTATTTTCCGCCGGAACACATCATGGCATTCTGAAATGCGTGCTGCCGGGTATCACCGGAATCTCCGTGCAGAGAATAGGTATCCAGGTAGGCATCATGCAGCAAAAACAGTGTGTCATCTACAATGTCTGCCTGATAGCTGGAGCTGCCGGAGATGGTCAGCGGAAAGTTGCCCTCTGCCAGAGTGCCGTCGTTCTGTGTCACAGAATCATAGCGGCTGCCGATGCCCTCCAGCTTGGGAATCCACATATCCCGCTGTACATACAGATAGCCGCAAAAGCCGACGATCAGCAGAAATAACAGTAAGTTGCGAAATGCACGCAGTTTGCTGCGGCGCTTTCGCTTTTCGATCATATCATCAGAATCATGATTCATAAGCTTTTTGATCTTCTCCTTTCCGACAGGCGCTGGAATTTATTCCCTAAAATTCATCCTCATAAAATACCCGGTTCAGATACAAGCCATGTGCCTGTGCGGTGATTCCGGCGAGAACACGATTTCTAGATGCCAGAAGTGCATCCAGCTCTGAGGCGGTGATCCGTCCCTCATTGACGCTGAGGAGTGTCCCCACCAGAATCCTAACCATATTATACAAAAATCCATTCCCTTTGACAAGCAGAATCACGGTATTCCCCTGCTTTTCTATGGTAATGTCGTAGATTGTACGAATTGTATTCTGCTTTTCTGTGCAGTTTGTACAAAACGTTGCAAAGTCGTGTGTCCCGATAAAATGCTGTGCCGCCTCCTGCATCAGAGGAATGTCCAGCTTGCGGCGATAGAGCAGTTCCAGATCTGTTGTAAAGGGATTCTTGCTTTCGCTGTTGTGGATCCGGTACATATATTCTTTTGCCTTACAGCTGAACCGGGCGTGAAAGTCCGCCGGCATCTCCTCCACCCGATAAATGGAAATATCCTCCGGCAGATAGCCGCAGGCACCACGGATAAAGTTGCGCTCTGGCAGCTGCTTTTCCGTCTGCATGGTAAAGCAGTATTCTTTTGCGTGTACCCCGGTGTCTGTCCGGGAACAGCCCTGAATGGTGACCGGTTCATTGAAAAGCTTGGAAAGCGCTGTTTCCACCACTTCCTGCACCGTGATTCCATTGGGCTGACGCTGGAATCCGTGATAGTTTGTCCCACGGAATCCCATGGTCACTTTCAAATTTCTCATGTTTCCGTGTCCTCCGCATCGTTATGTGTTATCTCTTTTACGGTCTGTTGTACTGCCACAGGCTGCAAGAAAGGTTTCCCTCGTTTATGTTCGATCACCGCCAAAACGATGAGCAGCAGCACTGCGCCCGTTGTAGCACACGCCCCTGCCGCAAAGCCCTTCGGGCAATAGTGCAGCGAAATGGTATGCGTTCCGGCTGTGACCGGCACAGCGATCATGGCATTACCGATGGGCGTGATCGCTGTTTTGACGCCGTCTACCTCTGCCTGCCAGCCTTCCTCATACGGAATGGAAAAATAGCAGAGGCCGTCCTGTGATGCGGTGAGTGAACCGCTGAGTTTTGTGTCTGTAAATTCTGTGATCTGGATTCCACCGGACTGCAGCTTAGCGTAACCCTCTTCCAGGGCTGCAAGGTTTAGCTGATACACATAGACCATGGCCGTTCCGGTGACAGAATCTGCCGGCAGTGAAACGGAAACGCTTGCAGTCTCACTGCCCGAAAATGTTCCCATGGGGAAAATATAACCTTGATTGCCGTTGTTATACGACCCTGCAAAACTGTCGTTGCGCAGAACTGAAATACTGGAGCCATTGGGAAGGCTCATATACCCATACAGCGTTCCGTCCACCGGAAGTTTATAATTATATTGCAGCTTTCTGGTTTCTGCGCCGGCGTCTGCCTGGTAGGTATAGCTGCCGTAGCCGTTTTTCGTGGCATCTGCACCCTCATACAAAACGCTGTCTACCTCCATCCGGGTGAACAGCGGCGTTTCAACTCCGGTTGCCAGACGGAACAAGGTATTCTGATTGTCAAATGGATTGCCGTCCGGGGCAGCGGCATAGTCCTGCAGCGAAGCTGCTGTCCAGAATCCAACCGGCAGATCATACTGATTCTGATAGGAATAGCACGCTCCCTCAGATGCAAGCTGCTGCCATTCCTGCAAATCCAGCACAGAACCGCTCCGGCTTATTAGATAGCGGATTCCGGAAAAGGCATTGCTGACCGGCGTACCGCCGCCATAGTAGTAGCGGTTCCCTGCCTCAGATGCCGGAACGCCGATAGCACGCATCCACTTTGTCACACTCTCATTCGCTGTGGAAGAAAACTGCGACAGTCCGTGATAACCGTACAGCGCCGGGTCATTCAGCGTGTACCAGGAAGAAAGCTCTGTCCGATAGAAAAGGCTGTCATCCTGTTCCCTAATCTGCGCCAGCAGTGATTCCACTTCTTCATGCTGTGTCGGGTAACTGAGGTAATCTGAGGTGGACACGGTTTCTGTTCCAAGTTTTACATTCTGGAACATTTCAAATGCAAGAACGATGGAAAGCGAAAGATACAGCAGTTTTTTTCCGAAAATCTCCCGGAAAAACAGCAGCAGGATCACAGCATACAGGAGCATGACTGCTACAGACCAGTACACCGCCTGGTTTTCCTGCACATTGTAGGAGACGGCAAATACCAGCACAGCCATAACCAGCATCGCCAGAATGTCCCAGACCTTGAACTTTTCTTCCAATGCCGCAAGAAAGGCACGGTAGCCTACAGTCAGCAGCACAAAGGAGAACAAGAACGAAAAACGATATGGGAGCATATTCGGGAAGTGAAAGCCGTGCCAGATGTAGTTCAGCACGTTGCAGTTACAGCTGATAAGCAGGAATGCCAGCACCAGAATTGCCCCGACTTTTTCCCGTATCCGGATAGCTGCAGAGCGCAGGAACGGCCCCATCAGCGCCAGCGACAGCACGCCGCAAGCCAGATTCGGCAAGCCGTCCTTTGCCGTCGGCTCATGGAAACTGATGAGGTCTGCCGCAAGCGTGCGCCAGCTCTCATAGAACTGCACCGTGGTCGGGAAAATGTTATTGACGCTATAGGTCAACTGCAACGCATAGTATGCCGGCAAAAGCACGATCGCCGCCAATGCACCGCCCAGCAGAGATCCCAGCAGCATTGCAATGGTACGCCCCGGCAGCTGTGCCGGTTTCAGATAGAACACGCATAGGCACACGTAGGCGATCACTGCAAAAATGCAGGTGAACATACCGATATAAAAATTGGTGAAAAGAGAAAGTCCCAGAGCGACCACATAGAGACGGTATTTTCCGTCACGCACCAGGTAAACCAAGCCCAGCACCACGAGCGGCAAAAGTGCAACTGTATCCATCCAGATGATGTTCCAGTAGTAGCCCAGGATGTAGCTGCAAAGCGCATACATCACAGCAAAAAGGCAGATGGAAAAGTCATCTCTGCGAAATGTTCCACGGAGAAACAGCGCAAAAAACAAGCCGGCACAGCCGATTTTCAGGAGAAGTACCACTGTGACTGCTTCACGCAGAATGGATTCAGGAACCAGAACGGTGAGCAGATTCAGCGGACTTGCCGCATAATACGCAAAAATGGAGAGAAAGTTTGTCCCCATACCGGAATCCCAGGTATACAAAAGAGAACCGCCGCTCCGGAGTTTTTCATGCAGCAGCCGCAGAAACGGATAATATTGATGCCAGAAATCTGTCACCAGTATTTGTCTGTCTCCAAAGGGGTGTACCTGCTGCAGGACAAATCCCACCGCCAAAAGCAGCATCGGGATGCAAAACGACAGCAGCAAAACCAATCTTCCGCAGCTTTTCTTTCCGGGTTTTCCGGAGGCGGTTGTCTCGGACAGCGTTGCGTTCATGAAAATGTCTCCTTACCAGATGATTTTGACAGCAACTGCCGCAGCAAACAGCAGCACTGTGACTGTCATTGCGATATAGTCCCGGCTCGCCGCATGGAGCTGGCGCATCTTGGTGCGCCCTGCCTCGCCACGATAGCACCGGCACTCCATTGCCGTTGCAAGCTCTTCTGCACGGTGAAAAGAGGACACCAGCAGCGGAACCAGAATCGGCACCAGTGCCTTGGCACGCTGCACCAGATTTCCCTCGCTAAAGCTTGCACCTCTCGCCTTCTGGGCTGTCATGATCTTGTCCGTTTCTTCCAGCAGCGTCGGAATAAAGCGGAGGGAAATCGTCATCATCATTGCAAAGGTATGCACCGGAACGTGCAGCTTTTTCAACGGCGACAGCAGACGCTCAATGGCGTCTGTCAAGGCAATGGGCGATGTGGTATAAGTCAGCAGAGATGAACCGGCAAGCAGCACGATGATGCGTGTCACCATCAGTATTGCCGTCCGCACGCCGCCTTCGGTCAGTTTTAGAAAATGCCATTTCCAGTAAACATCGCCACTGTCTACCATGAGCAGATCCAGAACTGCGGTAATCATCAGAACCGGAATCAGCGGCTTGATGCTTTTCCAGATCAGCCTAACGGGAATTTTGGAAAACGACAGTGCCAGGATGCAGAATACAACGCCGAATAAGATCGAATACAGATGCTGTCCCATAAACAGCATTGCAATAAACAGCAGCGTCATAATAATCTTGAACCGGGGATCCATGCGATGCACCGGACTGGAGCCTGGGAAATATTGTCCGATGGTAATGTCTTTCAGCATTGTCACTGTTCCCCTTTCTTCCGGTACCATGCGATCAGCTGTTCTTTCGCCTGCTCTACCGTGAAAATATCTTCCGTCAGCGGGATTCCCTTTGCCCGGAGCGCATTGCAGACACGGGTGATCTGCGGCACAGCCAGTCCGATCGCCTGTAGTTCTTGTGAACGGCGAAATACATTTTCTACCGTACCGTAGCAGAACACCTTTCCGGCGTTCATTACCAGAATCTGCTGTGCGTGGCGTGCCACATCTTCCATGCTATGAGAGACCAGCAGAATCGTTGCTCCGGTCTGTCGGCGGTACGCCTTGATCTCCTCCAGGATCTCTTCCCTGCCACGGGGATCCAACCCGGCGGTCGGCTCGTCCAGAATCAATACTTCCGGCCGCATCGCCATAACACCGGCGATCGCCACACGGCGTTTCTGACCGCCGGACAGCAAAAAGGGCGACTGCTCCAGAATGTCATCCGATAAACCGACAATGGCAGCCGTTTCCTTTACCCGTGCCTGGACTTCTTCCTCCGCCAGCCCCATGTTTCGGGGCCCGAATGCAATATCCTTTGCTACGGTCTCCTCAAAGATCTGGTATTCCGGATACTGGAACACCAGTCCGACCCGAAACCGCACCTGGCGCATCTGCGCCTTTTCTGCCCAGATATCCTTTCCGTCCAGAAGGATGCTTCCCTCAGTCGGTTTCAGCAGTCCGTTCAGATGCTGTATCAATGTGGACTTACCAGATCCAGTATGCCCGATGATACCCACAAAAGAGCCGGACTCTATTTCCAGATCCACATGGTCAACCGCTGTTTTTTCAAAAGGAGTGCCGATACCATAGCGGTATGTCAGTCCTTTGGTCTGTATCGTTGCCAACTGCCCACCTCATTTCACGCCATGCACTTGAGAATTGCATCCACACACGCATCTTCGCTGATAATATGACCATCCAAAGGCATACCGGCTTTTTGGAGTTCATACACCAGTTCTGTCACCTGCGGCACATCCAGACCCACCGTTTTCATTTCTTCCACATGAGAAAAGACCTCTGCCGGCGTGTCATCCAGCAAGATGTTTCCGTCATCCATGACAATAACACGGTCAGCCTGTGCGGCCTCTTCCATATAATGCGTAATCAGAATTACGGTAATGCCGTAATTCCGGTTCAGCATCCGAACGGTTTTCATCACTTCCATGCGCCCCTTAGGGTCAAGCATTGCCGTCGGCTCGTCCAGGACGATACAAGACGGACGCATGGCAATGATGCCGGCAATGGCGATACGTTGTTTTTGTCCGCCGGACAGCTGATTCGGTGCGTGCATCCGATATTCATACATTCCAACCGCTTTCAGGGCATCGTCCACCCGTTCCCGAATCGTTTCCGGCGGCAGCCCCAGATTTTCCGGTCCGAACGCCACATCTTCCTCCACGATCGTTGCAACGATCTGGTTGTCCGGATTCTGAAACACCATGCCCACGTGCTGTCGGATGTCGTACAGCTTTTCTTCATTGCAGGTGTCCATGCCGGAGACCCACATCTTGCCGCCGGTGGGCAGCAGAATTGCGTTCATATGCTTTGCCAGCGTGGACTTTCCGCAGCCATTATGCCCCAGGACCGCCACAAAAGAACCGGGCTGAAAAGTCAGCGACAGATCTTTCAGAATCTCCGGTGAGACGACTTTTCCCTCTTCATCTGTATAGTGAAATGACAGGTGTTCTGCCATGATCTGGTTTTCCATGGTATTTCTCCTTTGCGACATTATTTTCGCCGCATTGCAAGCAGCAGAATCACAACAAGTACGACAACGCCGGCGGCAAACAGCCCATACGGCGCAAGAAAACGAAACATTTCCCACACACCCTCCGGCGGCATTCCGTAGACATAGCGGCGATCCAGGTACTGAATCCCGGCAGCAAATCCGTCTGCTGCCAGGGCGCAAATGCCCAGGAGCAGAACAATCCATTGTTCCCGATGCACGTTATCGTTTCCAGATGGCAGTTGAGCCGCAGGGCAGCACCATGCCGCTTTCTTCGACCGGCAGACCAATCTCGTCTGCGGTCACATCGCCGCCGAATTTCGGCTTTAACACGCTGCCCAGCAGATACCCCATTACCGCCGGAGAAAGTCCGGTGGTATAGCTGTTGAGCAGGAAGAACAGCGGATCATCCGAAAGCACGCCGGAACAGAGTTCTACCAGATCGTAGATGTTCTCTTCCAGTTTCCAGACTTCGCCGCCTGGTCCTCTGCCATAGCTGGGCGGATCCATAATGACGGCATCGTATTTTCTGCCGCGGCGGATCTCTCTCGCCACAAACTTTTCGCAGTCATCCACGATCCAGCGAATGGGCTTTTCCGTCAGACCGGACAGCGCCGCATTTTCTCTTGCCCACTGCACCATGCCTTTGGATGCGTCCACATGGCAGACAGATGCCCCGGCAGAGGCACACGCCAGCGTTGCGCCGCCGGTATAGGAAAACAGGTTCAGTACAGAAATCGGTCTGCCGGCGCTGCGAATCTGCTCCGCCATCCAGTCCCAGTTTACTGCCTGCTCCGGAAACAATCCGGTGTGCTTGAATCCGGTGGGCTGAATCTTAAAGGTGAGTCCCAGCGGTTCATAGTCCATTTCCCAGGAGGTAGGCAGCTTTTTGGCGAATGCCCAGCTGCCGCCGCCGGAGGATGAACGGCTGTAGTGACCGTCTGCCTTTTTCCAGCCCGGATGCTTTTTCGGGGTTTTCCAGATGATCTGCGGATCGGGCCGCACCAGTGTGACACCATGCCAGCTTTCCAGCTTTTCCAGCTGGGAGGTATCTAATATACGATATTGTTTCCAACCATTTGCTATTCTCAATTTCGGGCTACTCCTTTATTTGCTTATGATGCGGCAAAAATTTTTACCTGCTCTGTGATTGCCTGTGCAGCGGTCTCGATCTGCGCTGCATCTTTTCCCTCGACCATAACACGAATAAGCGGCTCTGTTCCGCTTTCCCGAACCAGGATGCGTCCGTTTTCGCCCAGGATGGCAGTGTATTTTTCGATCATTGCAGCGATATCGGCGTCGTCCTGCCACAGACCTTTCTTCTGCGGCTGAATGGTGACATTATACAGCACCTGCGGGAATGTCTCCATCAGGCTTGCCACTTCGCTCATCTTCTTGCCGGATTTCTTCAGAATCTCCAGGAGCTTGATGCCGGAAAGCTCGCCGTCGCCAGTGGTTGCCTCATCCAGGAAGATGATGTGTCCGCTCTGTTCGCCGCCGATGTTATAGCCGCCGGCAAGCATCTCTTCCAGCACGTAGCGGTCGCCGACCTTTGTCGCCTTGGCATCGATCTGATTTGCCTTTGCAAAGTGGAAAAAGCCCAGGTTGGTCATAACGGTAACTACTGCTGTATCCTTTTTCAGCTTGCCCTCCTGCTGCAGCGCTTGTGCGCAGATCGCAATGATCTTATCGCCGTCTACCAGCACTCCGTTTTCATCGACAGCCAGACAGCGGTCTGCGTCGCCGTCAAATGCCAGACCCAGGTCGCAGTCATGCTCCTTTACATATGCCATGAGGTTTTCCATATGGGTAGAGCCGCAGTTTTTGTTGATGTTTGTGCCGTCCGGAGATGCGCTGAGCATATGTACTTCTGCACCCAGACGTGTAAAGAGTTCCTCTGCTGTGGTGGAAGAGCTGCCGTTTGCGCAGTCCAGCGCCACACGGATGCCGGAGCAGTCTGTTGCAACACAGCCTGCCAGGTAAGAGATATAGTCCTCCTTGGCGTTGGTGTACTCAGAGATCGCACCGACACGGATATCGGACTGCAGCTCGATTTTTTCCGGGTGATCCAAAATCAGCGCCTCGATCTCTTCTTCGGTAGCATCCGGCAGCTTATAGCCGGTAGCTGCAAACAGCTTGATGCCGTTGAACTCCACACTGTTATGGGATGCAGAGATCATAACGCCTGCATCTGCACCGTGTGTCCGTACCAGATATGCCACAGCCGGCGTGGGAACTACGCCCAGCTTGACTGCCTCTGCCCCGACAGAACAGATTCCGGCGCAGAGGGCTGCCTCCAGAATATCCGAAGAGATACGGGTGTCCTTTCCGATAAAGATCTTCGCCCGGTGCTTTGCCTCTTTTGTCAGTACCAGAGCCGCTGCTCTGCCGATCTGCATTGCCATTTCACAAGTCAGTTCTGTGATGGCAACTCCTCTTGCGCCATCTGTTCCAAATAATCTGCCCATGATCTTATTTCCTTTCGTTCTGTCAAAAATATATTTCAGGCGATACTGCGCAAAATCCGCTTTTCGGCTTTGTGCGGCATCCCCATTCAGCTGAACTTCTCATTCAGCGGAAAGTGTCATTTGTCCATCCATGCCGCCGGCATCCGGCTGCTGATAGCCCAGATGCTGGTATGCCAGCGCCGTGGCACAGCGTCCCCGTGGTGTTCTCGCCAGGAATCCCAGCTGCATCAGATATGGCTCGCACACATCCTCCAGCGTCACTGTCTCTTCGCCCAGAGCGGATGCCAGGGTTTCCAGTCCCACCGGACCGCCACTGTAGCCCTTGATAATCATTTCCAGCATACGGCGGTCGTTGCTGTCCAGCCCCAGTTCATCGATTTCCAGACGATTCAGCGCCATATGTGCGATTTCCTGTGTGATCTCACCGTTGCCCATTACATCTGCGAAGTCACGCACACGCTTGAGCAGACGGTTTGCAATACGAGGTGTTCCCCTGGCACGGCTTGCGATCTCCATTGCGCCGTCTATGGAGCATGGGATCTTCAAGAGCATGGCGCTGCGGCGAACAATGTCCGTCAGCTGCTCAGTGGTGTAGAGTTCCAGCCGCAGGATCACGCCGAAACGGTCACGGAGCGGACTGGAAAGCTGACCGGCACGAGTGGTTGCGCCAACCAATGTAAACGGGTTCAGATCAACACGCAGAGAGCGTGCCGACGGTCCCTTTCCCATGATAATATCAATGGCGTGATCCTCCAGAGCCGGGTACAGAATTTCCTCGACCTGTCGATTCAGCCGGTGGATCTCATCGATAAACAGGACGTCATTGGGCTGAAGATTGGTCAGTATCGCTGCCAGATCCCCTGCCTTTTCAATTGCCGGTCCTGTTGTAACACGCAGATTAACGCCCATTTCGTGGGCAATGATAGAGGACAGTGTGGTCTTGCCCAGTCCCGGAGGACCATAGAGCAGGACGTGATCCAGGGGATCGCCACGGCGCTTTGCTGCCTCAATGTAGACCGCCAGGTTTTCTTTCACCTTATCCTGTCCGATATATTCCACAAGCGTCTGCGGGCGCAGGGACACTTCCACTTCGTGGTCTTCTTCCACTTCACGTGGTGTCACCATCCGCTCCTCAAACTGCATATCGCTGGTCTCGATCATCTTGTCTCACTCCTCTCTCAGAAATTGCGCTGTTTTCCAAATTCCTGCAATGTCAGCCGAATCAGTTCCGACGCCGACAGAGACGGGTCGAGTTTTGCCACAATGGGTGCCACTTCACTCTGGGTGTAGCCCAGTGTCACAAGCGCCTCGATTGCCTCGCCCACACTGCCGGCAGACTGAGATGCCGCCGCCACTTCTTCCACGCCGGATCCGGCAAACAAGCCGGCAGCGCCGCCGGCGATCTTGTCTTTCAGTTCCATCACAATGCGCTGTGCCGACTTTGCCCCGATGCCCTTGGCACGGGTCAGTGCCTTGCTGTCTCCGGAGGCGACCGTCAGCAGGAACTGATCTGGTGACAGATCGGACAAAATGGAAAGCGCTGCCTTTGGTCCGACGCCGGAAACGGAGGTCAACAGCTGAAAGCACTGCAGCTCCTGCTGAGTGGAAAAGCCAAACAGTTCGACTGCATCTTCCCGGACGCTCATTGCAGTATATAGAAACACGGTGTCTCCTATGCTGCCCAGCTGTCCGAGGGTATAAAGTGTTGTTCGGCAGGCATACCCTACGCCGCCGCATTCTACGACAGCCATAGTGGGTTCCTTTGCGATCAATTTTCCATGCACGTTGTATATCATATCGTATCTCCTGCCTGAATCGTTCTCTTTTGTAATTGTACGCCGGTTGCGCAGTGTCCATGACAAATGGCAAGCGCCAGCGCATCCGCTGCGTCATCCGGTTTCGGGATCTGCGCCAGTTTCAGAATGCGCCGGGTCATATCCATGACCTGCCGCTTTTCCGCTTTGCCGTATCCGACAACCGCCTGTTTCACCTGCAGCGGTGTGTATTCATACATCGGGATCTGGTGCTGTTCTGCGCAAAGGACGATGACGCCACGAGCCTGTGCCACGTCGATCACCGTCTTTTGGTTTGACGTGAAGTACAGGCGTTCGATGGCGATACAGTCCGGCTGAAACCGTTTCAGCAAGTAATCTAAATCGTCATAAATTGCCGTCAGCCGTGCTGCAAACCGAGTCCCTGCCTCTGTGGTGATTGCACCGTATTCCAGCGGTGTGAAATCCGCACCGTGATAGGATACAATGCCGAACCCCACAATGGCATAGCCGGGGTCGATTCCTAAAATGCGCATCGTATCTGCCTCCTCTGTTTGTGATAAGATCCGGAGCAGGCTTTCCGTACCGCCCATCCCTGCTGTTGTTTTTGCACGTACATTTCATTATAGCACAAAACCGATGTCGTTTTCAATAGCTATTCAAAATTTTATCTTGATTTTTGAAAAAAAATTATGTATAATGGTATGTGGTATGATTGGAACAGTACCGTTTGCTCTGTCTTTGACTGGAGAAAGCGGTTTTGAATACAAATTCCCTTCACAGAAAGGAACGCAACATGGAATTAAGTGAAATTCGCAACGAAATCGACAAGCTGGACAAACAGATTCAGAACCTATTTGAAGAGCGTATGCTCCTGTGCCAGGATGTGGCACGCTATAAAAAGGCACACAATATGCCGGTATTTCAAGCCGGACGGGAACAGCAGATCCTGGATCGGGTAGAAAGCAATGCCAGAGACGGACTGGGTCTGGCATCCCGTATCATGTTCGCCAACATGATGAGCATTAGCTCCCAGCTACAGCAGAAAATGCTGGTCGCTGCGGAAGATGCACCGGAATTCAAAATGCCCCGCATGAAAAATGCTGTCCGCATCGGATGCCAGGGAACAGTCGGCGCAAACTCTGAAACTGCCGCACAGGCGTTTTTCCCGGAGCGGAACATCCAGTTCTACCCCACTTTTGAACAGGTGTTTGAGGCGGTGGAGTCCGGCGAACTGGAATACGGTGTGCTGCCCATCTACAACAGCACATCCGGCACGGTGACACAGACGGTTGACCTCATGGGAAAGTACAGTTTCTTCATCACCGCCATGAACCAGGTAGAAGTGGCACACTGTCTCGCCGCACTGCCCGGCGCATCCTTAGAGAGCATTCAAAATGTCTACTCGCATCCGCAGGCGCTGTCTCAGTGCAGTGACTTCCTGGATGCACGTCACCTGCATCCAAAGGATTTCAGCAACACTGCCACTGCCGCAAAAATGGTGGCGGAATCGGGCGATACCACGATCGCTGCGATCTGCTCTGAAGAATGTGCCAAGCACAATCATCTGGAAATTCTGGCATCCCGCATTTCCAATGTTGTACCGAATTTCACACAGTTTATCTGCATCACCAAGGATATGGAAGTGGCAGAGGACGCATCTGTCATCTCCGTCATGCTCTCCATCCCGAACGAACCCGGCAGTCTGAGCCGTATTCTGAACAAGTTCTTCTTATACGGTCTGGATATGGTCAAGATCGAAAGCCGACCGATCCGGGACGGCAGTTTCGATGTTATCTTCCACATCGACTTCAAGGGAAATCTGAGAGACCGCAGCATTGCCGCTTTTCTGAACGACCTGTGCAAAAGCTGCCGGGATTTCAAGCTTTTGGGAAATGCGGTCGTGATGGCATAAGACAGCGCATCATTGCCAACTGCAAGCAGCCTGCAAAAAAATGCAGGCTGCTTTTTTTATGCCGATATCACATTTTCGGTGCATCGCCACGCATTAGCGTAGAACGATATTCGGACTCCCGGAACTGTCTCGGTGTCACACCAACTTTTTTGGAAAACACCTGAATGAAATGGCTCTGCGAAGAAAATGCCAGCAGATTGGCGATCTCCGCATAGCTGCGCTCCGAAAACTGGAGCATCTGTTTCGCCGTCTGGATCTTCTGATCCAGGATGTAGTCATGCAGCGTACAGCCCATCTGTTCCCGGAAGAGCCGGGACAAATAGCTGGGATGCAGATGCACTTCCTCCGCCAGGTCTTCGGTGGTGATCTTCTCGTGCATATGCGCATAGATGTAATTCAGGCAAAGTGTAACCGGTTTGGAACAGACCGGCTTATTTTTGATCTGCTGCATCCGTTTTGCATAGTCCATGCACGCCGCATCGTGCAGTTCCTCCACCAGATCAATGGTAGTTGCCTCGTCCACCTTGTGGATATAGAAGTCGCTCATCCGGTATGCCTGTTCTCCCGGCATTCCGCCCTCGATGCAGAAACGAGTTACCATTGCCAGAGAAATAATACAGTGATACCGAAAATTCTGCACCAAATCTGTGGAAAGTCTGGTTTTCATGGCAATGTGCCGGTATTGTCCGGACTTTAGATTTTTCTCAACGCTCGCCACATCGCCCTGCTGCACCTGGTTATAGAACACGAATTCCACCTCCGGCGGTTCGTGCTGTATAAAGTCCTCCTGCCGCTCCTGCTCTGCATTTTGCCATTCTGTTTCGATTTTTGTCATTTCAGTAATTCCCCCATTTGAAAATATGAAAAATACGCAAATTTTATTTTCCCACGAAATCTGTCCTAGAATCTTAACGGTCATATTTCTTTTGCATTCCGCAATTTTTTGACAAAACGAAAAGTGATATACCAAAAAGTTTTCTGCCGCATCCCACAGATTCCATAATGCTATACCAGAAAAAAGCAAGCAACATCCAGGAATTTTCCATTGGTTTGCCATTCCGGAAGATGTTCTTTCCTCTGTTGTAATATTATATCATATTTCTATAAAAAAAGCAAGTTTTTTGGTATCATTTTTTTGATATTCCTCGTAAAATGAAAATGCAGATAAATCTTGGGAGCAGTGTCCTATGGAATAATTTGGGCGATTCCAGCTGTTCCCGAAAGCTCCTGGTTCTATTTGAAACAAAAGGCTACTGCTGGAACATACTGCATACCGTATGAAAATATGTAGTACAGGCAATGAGACACAATATGTTCCAATCTATGTGACAGGAGGTCATCATCATGCGAATTTGGGAAGGTTTTCAGCATGGTATCAATTTTGGCGGATGGCTCTCGCAGGGAGAACATTCCGACAAACACTACGAAACATTTTTGACAGAAACCGACTTTGCAGTCGCTGCACGCTGGGGACTGGATCATGTCCGTATCCCGGTAGACTATGAACTGGTCGAAACGGAAGGCGGCATTCAAAAAGAAAGCGGATTTCAATGGATCGCACAGTGCATTACATGGTGCAGAAAATATGGTCTGCACATGATCTTGGATCTGCACAAGACAGCCGGATACACCTTTGACGATCCGATCCACTCCGATGAATTTTTCACCAACCCGGCTTTGCAGGCTCGTTTCATTTCTCTGTGGCAGGAATTCGCAAAGCGCTACGGCAAGGATCACGATGTTGTGGCATTTGAACTGCTGAATGAAATTGTCAATGCAGAATCGGCAGAGTCATGGAACCGCATCGCCGCAAATGCAGTTGCTGCCATTCGTTCCGTGGCACAGAAAAACTACATTCTGATCGGCGGCATTCATCACAACGGCGCAGACGGCGTTCCCCTTCTGGATGCGCCGGCAGACTCCAGGATCGTGTACAATTTCCACTGCTATGAGCCGATCGTCTTTACCCATCAGACAGCATCCTGGGCAAAGGGAATGCCACGGAATTTCCACATCAAGTATCCGGATGATCTGGCAGCATACCGCCGTCATTCCGCTGCATTCAACAAGCAGTATATCAAGGCTTTTCTCCACGAAGGCATTCAGGATGTAGAGGCATCCTTCTTCGAGGCAAACTTTGCCCCGGCAATCGCAGCGGCTGAAAAGTACGATATTCCGCTGTACTGCGGCGAATATGGTGTAATCGACCAGGCGGATACGGAAAGTACGCTGCACTGGTACCGCACCATCACATCCGTATTTGACAAGTATCACATCGGTCGTGCCGCATGGACATATAAGGGAATGGACTTCGGTCTGACGGATTCTCACATGAATCCCATTCTGCCCCAGGTACTGCCCCTATTGTAAGTAAATCATATCAAGTCAAGCTGTTCTGTCCGCTGAAATGCCAGCAGGGCAGCTTTTTTGTTTCCCCGGAAATGCACACTTTACAAGCGGCAAAATTCGTGGTATAATATAGGCAGTACTATTTTATAAATAGTGTTGCTGAAAATGTACACAACAGACGATGGAGGTCCATATGGTAACAAACGACGGCACGATCATCAAAATCAAACACGATATCCTATGTGAGGTGGCAAAGCTGGTCTTTGCCGGAAAATTTGAAGAGGAAAAAGAAGAACTCCCCTACCGGATGATGCCCGGTCCGAAAGCAAAATACCGCTGCTGCGTCTATAAAGAGCGTGAGATCGTCCGTCAGCGCATCCGCCTGGCAGAGGGAAAATCGCCGCAGGGTGCGCACAACAACCTTGTGGTACAGGTCGTGCAGGCTGCCTGTGAGGACTGTCCCATCTCCCGTTATGTCGTTACCGACAACTGCCAGAAGTGCATGGGCAAAGCCTGTCAGCAGTCCTGTAACTTCGGGGCAATTGACATCGGACGCACCAGAGCGCATATTGACCCGCAGAAATGCCGGGAATGCGGCAAATGTGCGGCAGCCTGTCCCTACAATGCCATTGCCGATCTGATTCGCCCATGTCGCCGGAGCTGTCCTGTTGGTGCGATCTCCATGGATGAAAACGGCATCTGTATCATAGACGAAAAGAAGTGCATCCAGTGCGGCAGATGTATCCACAGCTGCCCGTTTGGTGCGATCAGTTCCAAGTCCTGTGTGGTTGACGTCTGTCAGGCGATCGTTGAGAAAAAGCACGTCTATGCCATGTTTGCACCCTCCACAGAGGGACAGTTCGGTGAGGGCATTACATTTGAGAGCTGGCGCAATGCGCTGAAAGAAGTTGGCTTTACAGACCTGGTAGAGGTTGGACTGGGCGGCGATATGACTGCCTATGCCGAGGCGGCAGAATGGGCTGAGGCATATCGGGACGGCAAAAAGATGACCACGTCCTGCTGCCCCGGATTTGTCAATCTGATTCGTCTGCACTACCCGGATCTCCTGGATCATATCTCCACAACAGTTTCTCCGATGTGTGCCGTTTCCCGCTGGATCAAGTCGAAAGATCCGGAGGCGATCACTGTTTTTGTTGGTCCGTGCATTGCAAAGAAGAGCGAAGTCATTGACCAGGACATCCCCGGCAGCGCTGATTATGCAATGACATACGGCGAGATCCGTGCCATCATCCGTGCAAAGGGCATAACGATCCATGAGGCAGAAGAGACCAACCAGCAGTCCAGCACCTTTGGCAAATGGTTTGGCAACAGCGGCGGCGTAACAGACGCTGTCCTGGAGGGCATGAAGGAACAGGGTATCACCGACGAAGTAAATGTAGAACGCTGCAACGGTACAGATGCCTGCAAGCGTGCGCTGCTGATGCTGAAGATGGGACGCTTTTCCGGCGACTTTATCGAGGGCATGGCGTGCGACGGCGGCTGCGTCGGCGGTCCGAGCCGTCACGGCGAAGTAAACAAGTTCAAGCGTGCCAGAGAAAACATGATAAAGAAGGCGGACAAGCGGAACATTCACGAAAACCTGGAAAAGCTGGGGGCAGAAAAGATTCCCATGCACCGCAGCGACTGGACAGAAAATAAATAAAACAGCAACTTAACAGAAAGCAAAACAGCTCCATGCAAGCGGCATTGTACCGCCGGACATGGAGCTGTTTTTGTATTTTTCAGCGTTTATGTCACGAATTCGCCTGATTCTTCCGATATGCCAGATAGCTTTCCAGAATGATGGTAGCTGCAACGGCATCTACTACCGCCTTCCGCTTTTTTCCCCTGGTGTTTGTGACATTCAGGTAGGAATGCGCCGAAACAGTTGTACAGCGTTCGTCCCACATGACAACCGGAATACCGGTCATTTCTTTCAGACCGTCTCCGAATTTCTGGCACAGTTCTGCACGTTCGCCGACTGTACCGTTCATATTCTTCGGATAGCCGACCACGAGGAGTTCTGCACGGTGTTCCTTTGCCAGAGCGGCAACCTTTTCCTGGCACTGTGTGAAATCCTTTTCCGAAACCACACACACCGGAGATGCCAGCATTTCGCCCTTATCACAAATGGCAAGCCCTGTCCGGGCATCGCCAAAGTCTACGCCCATAATAATCATAAGATGTTTTCCTCACTTACCACGGCTGCACTGTACCGATGATTTCCTGTACCGATGCAATATTGTGAGAATCCAGCCAGTCGTTCATCTCGTCCACAATGCGTACCGGTGCATAGGGATCTGTGAAGATCGCTGCGCCCACCTGCACTGCGCTTGCGCCTGCCATCATCATTTCAATGGCATCTGCGCCGCTGGATACACCGCCCATACCGATTACCGGAATGGAAACTGCCTGGGCGGTCTGCCATACCATACGCACTGCAATGGGGAAAACTGCCGGGCCGGACATTCCGCCCACGTTATTGCGCAGGATGGGACGGCGGTTTTCGATATTGATGCGCATTCCGAGCAGCGTGTTAATCAGCGAAACTGCATCTGCTCCGGCAGATTCCACTGCCTTTGCAATATCGGTAATGCTGGTAACATTCGGAGAAAGCTTGACGATCAGCGGCTTTTTGGTCGCTTTCCGCACTGCCGCAGTAATCATTTCCGCACTGTCACAGTGTACGCCGAATGCTGCGCCGCCTTTCTTGACGTTCGGACAGGAGATATTCAGCTCGATCATATGCACGTCAGTCTCATCCAGCTTTTCCGCAATGGAAACACACTCGTCAATGGTAGAGCCTGCAATATTTGCCAGGATCACCGTGTCCTTTGTGAGCAGGTTCGGCAGTTCCCGTTCCAGAAACGCATCAATGCCCGGATTTTGCAGACCTACCGAATTCAGCATTCCGCTGGGCGTTTCGGCAATACGAGGTGCCGGGTTGCCCGGACGGGGCTGACCGGTAGTGCCCTTGGTTGCAATGCCGCCCAGTTTGGAGAGCGGGAACAGCTTTTCGTATTCCCTGCCGTAGCCGAACACGCCGGATGCAGGGATGATGGGATTTTTGAACGCAACGCCTGCAACTTCAACTGCTAAATTTGCCATTACCAAACAACCTCCTCTGCCGGGAATACCGGGCCGTCCTTGCAGACATGACCCATCACGGATTTGCCTTCTTTTTCCAGCTGGCAGGCACAGACAAGACACGCACCAATGCCGCAGCCCATACGCTCTTCCATGGAAACCTCACAGCGCACGCCGTATTCCTTGGCAGCAGCTGCTACGAATTTCAGCATGGGGCGAGGACCACAAGCATAGACCATATCTACACCGCCGCCGGAAAGCTGCTCTTTCAGCGGTTCTGTCACCAGGGCGTGTCTGCCGGCAGTGCCGTCATCAGTACAGAGAATGGTCTCTGCACCAGATGCGTGGAATGCGTCCTGCAATGTGACAATGTTTGCCGAACGGAAACCGCAGATCGCTGTGGCACGTGCGCCGTATATCTGCGCCAGGGACAGCATAGGCGGATTACCGATGCCGCCGCCGACAACGACAACGTGTTTTGCATCCGGCAAAATGGTGAATCCATGGCCGAGCGGTCCCAGAATGTCCAGATTTTCGCCCACACGCACATTGGCAAGGGCATCTGTGCCGCTGCCCTTCACTTCAAACACAATGGTCAGCGTTCCGGCGCTCTTGTTGATCTCACAGATAGAGATGGGACGGCGCAGGGTACAGCCTGTGGGAAGCAGATGCACAAACTGTCCCGGCTCTGCCTTCTGTGCGATAGAACGGCACTGCAATACCATACGATAAATATTCTTTGCAAGCGCCTGTTTTTCAAGCACCGGCGCAAGCATCTGTTCATATGCCATGAGTTTTTCTCCTTTCAAGCAAAAATGGCGGGCGGGAAATCTCCCCGTCCGCCACGGTTTGCGTGATTTTCAAATTATATTCCGCTGTCAGATCTTGGTGATGTCTACCATTTCTACATCATCAATGCTGCGGCCGGATTCCAGCACGTTTGCCAGAGCCTTTGCCGTGTCGATCGCTGTCAGACAGCAGATCGAACGCTCTACCGACTTACGGCGCATCTTTACGCTGTCTCTTGCCGGGAGACGACCCTTTGCAGAGGTAGAGATCATATAGTGGATCTTACCGCTTTCCAGCAGTGTGATGGTATTCGGCTCGCCGTCAGAGATCTTCTTGACCAGGTTAGTGGCGATCATGTTGTGATTCAGCACAGCCGCTGTACCGCTTGTACCGTACAGTTCAAAGCCCATGCGAGCCAGCTTGTCTGCAATCTCAATGATTTCCTGCTTATCGCTGTCACGGACAGAGATCAGCACGCCGCCTTCCTTTTTCAGGTCATAGCCGGCTGCGATCAAACCCTTGAGCAGTGCATCTTCCAGGTTGGTTGCAATGCCCAGGCACTCACCTGTGGACTTCATTTCCGGTCCGAGCATGGTGTCTACGTCCTGGAGCTTTTCAAAGCTGAATACCGGAACCTTGACTGCAACATACTTACCCTTCGGATACAGACCGGACTTGTAGCCCAGACTCTGGAGTGTTTCTCCCAGCATGATCTTGGTTGCGATATCAACCATAGGAATGCCGGTAACCTTACTGATATACGGTACAGTACGGGAAGAACGAGGGTTTACTTCGATTACGTATACCTCATTGTTGTATACCACGTACTGAATGTTAATCAGACCAACAGCGTGGAGTTCCTTCGCCAGCAGACCAGTATAGCGAACGATGGTATCTGTGATCTTTTCGCTGAGGTTCTGTGCCGGATAGATGGAAATGGAGTCACCGGAGTGGACACCGGCACGCTCTACGTGTTCCATGATACCCGGAATGAGAAAGTCCTTGCCGTCGCAAATGGCATCAACTTCCACCTCAGTACCCATCATATATTTGTCGATCAGCACCGGATTTTCGATCATATGGCTGGTGATGATTGCCATATATTCTTCGATATCCTTATCCGAATGCGCAATAATCATATTCTGACCGCCCAGAACGTAAGACGGACGCATCAGAACCGGATAGCCCAGGTCGTTGGCAGCCTTGAGTGCCTCTTCGGTTGTCATGACAGTCTCGCCGGCAGGACGAGGAATGCCGCATCTGCCCAGCAGCTCATCGAAACGCTCTCTGTCTTCGGCAGCGTCGATATCATCTGCGGAAGTACCCAGAATATTGACACCCATATCTGCCAGGTAGCGTGTCAGCTTGATGGCAGTCTGTCCGCCGAACTGTACCACTACGCCGTACGGCTTTTCGGTGTTGATGATATTGGCAACGTCTTCCTTGGTCAGCGGATCGAAGTACAGACGGTCGCCGGTATCGAAGTCTGTGGAAACGGTCTCCGGGTTGTTGTTGCAGATGATTGCCTCACAGCCCATCTCTTTCAGTGTCCATACACAGTGTACCGAACAGTAGTCGAACTCGATACCCTGTCCGATACGGATCGGACCGGAACCGAATACGATAATCTTTTTCTTGTCGCTGTGCTGACGTTCGATGAACTCTTCTGCTTCGTTTTCGTCGTCATAGGTAGAATAGAAGTACGGTGTCTCTGCCTTGAACTCGCCTGCGCAGGTATCAACCATCTTATAAACGGCATGGCGGTGCATCGGGCATTTCTGACCGGAAATACGCTCAATGGTTGCATCCAGATAGCCGTACTGCTTTGCCAGCAGGTACAGATCTTCGGTCAGCGGCTTGGCAGCCATTTCCCGTTCCAGTTCGATCAGATTCATCAGCTTGTTTAGGAACCAGCAGTCTACCATAGTCAGCTCGTGCAGTTCTTCCACGGTCTTGCCACGTTTCATTGCCTCATACAGCTGGAATGCACGCTCATCGTCTACGACCTGGAGACGCTCCATAATTTCATCCAGAGACATCTTCTCATACTTTTTCATATTCATGGAGTCTACGCCCAGTTCTGTGGAACGGACAGCCTTCATGATCGCCTCTTCAAAGCTGGTGCCGATCGCCATAACTTCACCGGTAGCCTTCATCTGTGTACCCAGTGTACGCTTTGCATAGACGAACTTATCGAACGCCCACTTCGGGTACTTGACAACCACATAGTCCAGCGCCGGTTCAAAGCAGGCATAGGTCTTTCCGGTAACCTGGTTTACGATCTCGTCCAGTGTATAGCCGATGGCGATTCTTGCAGCCACCTTTGCAATCGGGTAACCGGTTGCCTTGGATGCCAGTGCGGAAGAACGGGACACACGAGGGTTAACCTCGATAACTGCATACTCCATGCTGGTGGGATGCAGCGCAAACTGACAGTTACAGCCGCCTTCTACCTTCAGTTCGGAAATAATGTTGATGGCAGCGGTACGCAGCATCTGATATTCCCGGTCAGTCAGCGTCACAGTCGGAGCGATAACGATGCTGTCACCGGTGTGTACGCCAACCGGGTCAAAGTTTTCCATGGAGCAGACGGTGATAACATTGCCCTTGCGGTCACGGATAACTTCGAACTCAATTTCTTTCCAGCCGCTGATGCACTTTTCGATCAGAACCTGTGTGATCGGAGACAGACGCAGACCGTTCTTGGTGATGTCACGCAGCATTTCTTCGTTATCGGCAATACCGCCGCCAGTGCCGCCCAGAGTGAATGCCGGACGCACGATAACCGGATAGCCGATGGTCTTTGCGAAATCTACAGCGTCTTCGATGGTCTCTACGACCTTGGACGGGATGCACGGCTGGTTGATCTTTTCCATGGTGTCCTTGAACGCCTGGCGATCCTCTGCCTTATGAATGGTCAGCGGATCTGCACCCAGCAGCTTGACGCCGTGTGCCTCCAGAAAGCCCTCTTCTGCCAGCTGCATGGAAAGGGTCAGACCAGTCTGACCGCCCATGGTGGACAGCAGGCTGTCCGGCTTTTCGATCTGGATGATGCGCTTTACCACATCCAGGGTCAGCGGTTCGATATATACCTTGTCTGCCATTGCCTTATCGGTCATGATGGTAGCCGGATTCGAGTTGATGAGGACAACTTCCAGACCTTCCTGTTTCAGCGCACGGCAAGCCTGTGTTCCTGCGTAGTCAAACTCAGCAGCCTGTCCGATGATGATCGGACCGGAGCCGATGACGAGAACCTTTTTAATATCACTTCTCAATGGCATAACTTACTTCTTCTCCTTTTCCATCACAGCAACGAATTCATCGAACAAATATGCCGTATCCAGCGGACCGCCGTGTGCCTCCGGGTGGAACTGCACTGTAAAGGCATTGATCTTATGATAGCGGATGCCCTCACAGGTTTTATCATTGGCATTGATATGAGAAACTGTACCGATCTCCGGATCCAGGCTCTCACCCACAACTGCATAGCCGTGGTTCTGGCTGGTAACATAAGTGCGATGGCTGTTCAAGTCAATAACCGGCTGGTTTGCGCCACGGTGACCATACTTGAGCTTTTCTGTCCGACATCCCTGAGAGAGCGCCAGCAGCTGGTGTCCCAGGCAGATGCCGAAGATCGGAATGCCCAGCTTTGCAATCTCGCCCACGTTGTCGATGATCGCCTGGTTTTCAGACGGGTCTCCAGGGCCATTGGAAAGCATAATGCCATCGATGTGCATTGCTTTCAGTTCCTCTGCGCTGGTAGTTGCCGGAAGTACGACAACTTCGCAGCCACGCTTCACCAGTTCATTCCGGATGTTGCGCTTATAGCCGAAGTCGTACAGTGCCACCTTGTACTTCGGTGTGCCTTCGCTGTAGGTTCTGGGTTCTGTACCGGTTACGCTGACAACAGCGTTCTTGATGGTATACTTGCGAACCTGTTCCAGCAGTTCTTCTTTCTTGGCGTAAACATCTTCTGTGGTAATCACGCCATTCATAACGCCGACCTCACGGATAATCCGGGTCAGCTTACGGGTATCAATGTTATAGATACCTACAATGTTCTGCTCCTTGAGGAAACCGTCAATGTCGCCCTCCATACGGAAGTTCGACGGTGTGTTGCACCATTCCCGAACAATGTAGCCGTGAATATAGGACTGTGCAGACTCGCTGTCTGCTGCATTCACACCATAGTTTCCGATCAGCGGAAACGTCTGTGTCACCAGCTGTCCATAATAACTGGGATCGGTCAGTGTCTCCTGATATGCGGTCATACCCGTTGTAAACACGACCTCACCGATTGCAGTTCCTTTGACACCAAAATGCAAGCCCTCGAAAATTGTTCCGTCTGCCAGAAGCAGATAGGCTTTATCGCCTCGTTCCAATAATGACATGACACCAGTCCTTTCCAACCTGAATAAATTTATAGATATGCGGTGATATCATCACGCATACGGATTGCTTCTCTTCTCGCTGCCTCTGCAAATGCAGTCTCCGGGCAGTTTCCTTCCTTCTTCCATGCACACATGATAGCACGGGAAGAGTTTACGATCGCACCTCTGCCGTTTTTATCAAATGCACCGGCAACACCCTGTGCGCCGCCGCCCTGTGCGCCGTATCCCGGCACCAGGAACATGGTGTGCGGCAGTTTCTGACGCAGTTCAGCCAGCTGTTCCGGATAGGTTGCGCCTACAACTGCGCCGACAGCGGAATAGCCGTAGGCACCGATCTGCTTGCTGCCCCAGGATTCGCACATTTCACCCATGATCTCATAGACCGGCTTGCCGTCGATCTGTCTGTCCTGGAGTTCTCCGCTGGACGGATTCGAGGTCTTTGCCAGAACAAAGATGCCCTTGTCATACTTTTCGCACACGTCCAGCAGCGGCTGAATGCCGTCTGTTCCCAGATAGCCGTTTACGGTCAGTGCGTCTGCGCCAAAGGCTTCCAGCTCCACGCCGTCTACCTCTGTCTTGCCCAGGTGTGCAGTTGCATATGCAGTCATAGTTGCGCCGATGTCGTTGCGCTTGCCGTCTGTCATGACAAACATTCCCTTGCTCTGCGCATAGCGGATAGTCTCTGCCAGTGTGCGGACACCCTCCCAGCCGTACATTTCATAGTAAGCCGCTTGAGGCTTGATTGCCGGGACAACATCACACAGTGCATCGATCAGTGCCTTATTGAACTGAAGGATCGCATCTGCTGCTGCCTCCAGGGTGTGTCCATACTTGACAAAGCTGGCATCCCGGATGTACTGCGGCACATATTCCAGACGGGGATCCAGTCCGGCTACGGACGGATTGTGCAGTTCATCAATTCGCTGAATCAGTCTATCAAAAGCCATTTGCATCTATTCCTTTCCCTTGACAAATCCACTGTTACTTGCGGTTTGCCATATATTCTGTATCTTGATAGCGGATCACGCCGTCTGTGATGGTATACACCGGTTTTCCCACCAGTGTCTTGCCCTTCCAGATCACGTTCTTCGCTTTGGAGTGCATCTTTTCCGGATCAACTATCCAGTGATAGTCCAGATCGACCAGAGTAATATCTGCCGGCTCGCCCACTGCAAGCTTATGCTGCGGCAGACCCAGAATCCGTCTCGGATTCTCTGCCATTTTCTCGACCAGCTGGGGCAGTGTCAGCATTCCGGCGTGTACCAGCTTCAGCGATGCCGCCAGAGAGGTTTCCATTCCGATCACACCGTTCGGGGCATGATAGAAGTCTGCCTTTTCTTCCGGCGCATGAGGTGCATGGTCTGTCACAATGCAGTCAATTGTACCGTCCAGCACGCCCTCCAGCACAGCCTTGCGGTCTTTTTCCGTCCGGAGCGGCGGATTCATCCGATAGTCTGCATCGCCGCTGAGTACGGCATCTTCCGTCATGAGGAAGTAGTGCGGACAGGTCTCACAAGTCACCTTTACGCCCTGTGCCTTGGCATGGCGGATGATCTCCACGCTGCCGTAGGTGCTGACGTGTGCAATGTGAATCGGCACATTTGCCGATGCTGCCAGAATGATCTCACGGGCTGTGATATAGTCCTCGGATGCACGGTCCATACCCTTTACGCCCAGTGTTTCCGATACCTTGCCACGATTTACGATGCCGCCGTCAATAATGGACAGATCCTCGCAGTGAGAGATCACCGGGATGCCCAGTTCTGCTGCCTGGATCAATGCCTTGCGCATAGTCTCAGCGCATTCCACCGGTCTGCCGTCATCGGAAATGGCGCAGATGCCTGCCTCTTTCAGAGCGGCATAATCGCACATTTCTTCGCCTTTCAGTCCCTTGGTAATGCATCCCACCGGGTGTACCTCTACGCCGGTATGGGATGCCTTTTCGCAGATATACCGAACGGTATCCACGCTGTCGATCGCCGGTGTGGTATTGGGCATACACGCTACGCCGGTAACGCCGCCGGCAAGTGCCGCAGCTGCGCCGGTGAAGATGTCCTCTTTATGGGTCTGACCCGGATCACGGAGGTGAACGTGCATATCAAACAAGCCCGGCAGTGCCGTCAGACGGGAACCGTCGATCGTCAGCCCTGCCGCATCCGGCAAGTCCCTGCCAAACTTTGCGATCACACCGTCCTGAATCAGCATATCGCATCTCGGCATCACGTCGCCCTGTACGACCTGCACATTGCGAATCAAAATGGTCTGTTTCATTCTTTCCTCATTTCTGCATCGGTGTTCTGATAAATCACAACACAATCTGTTCCGTCTATCTCCTGCACAGAGACCTGTACCGTCTCGCTCTGCGCTGTGGGAACATTTTTCCCGATATAATCCGGACGGATCGGAAGTTCACGATGGCCACGATCCACCAGCACGGCAAGCTGCATACACTGGGGTCTGCCGATCGCCAGAATGGCATCAATGGCAGCCCGGCAGCTCCGTCCCGTGTACAAAACATCGTCCACGATCACCACACGCTTATCCTGTACCGGAAAATGAATGGTACTCCGGGCAGTGTGGGTGGCATCGGCGATGCGGTCATCCCGAAACGGCGTGATGTCCAGTGCGCCAAATTCTACTTCGACCTGTTCCAGTTCGTAAATTTTCCGAGCAATCCGTTCCGCAAGCACAACGCCACGGGACAGAATGCCCACGATACATAGATTTTCTGCACCACGATTGCGTTCCAGAATCTCATATGTGATCCGGGCAACCGCACGGCGCATGGCATTTTCGTCCATGATGACTGCTTTCTGTTCCATACACACCTCCCGATCTCCGCAGTAACCCCTGTCTGCACATGGCAGCAGGTTCAAAAAAAGCACTCACCCGTTTTTGACAGGCAAGCGCTTACACCTTTTGCATCCAGCGAATGCAAAAGAATCATATCCGATTGATGAAACGCCTTGTCAACCTCACGGGATCAACTTAAAGGAACCGCTCATAAGCATATCCGCAGATATACTTCTTGATTGATACTAGTATACCACACTTTCCGGTGCTTGTCCAGTGTTTTTTTACAATTTCCGAAAAGTTTACACTTTTTCTTCCCCGGAACTGTCCTTCTCGGAAAGACAGTTGCTGAGCGCCACCAGCTGTTCCATGGTCAGATTCTCCATGCGGACTGTTTCGGACAGCCCCAGTTCCCGCAGTGCGTCCAGCAAAACCGGCTTTTCGTAGTGCATGGTTGCCGAAAGCGAATTCACCAGCGTCTTTCTGCGCTGGGAAAAACCGTTTTTCAGCATGGCGAAAAAGTGTTTCGGATGTTTCGTATCCGCTGCATAGCGCTTCTGCACATCAATGCGGATGACGGCGGAATCCACATTCGGCGGCGGCAGAAAGCTGTCTCTCGGCACGGTAAAGAGCATTTCCACAGTGCCGTAGTAGTTCACTGCCGCTGTGATCGCACCGGAATTTCGTGTTCCCACCGGTGCCTGCAATTTCTCAGCAACTTCTTTCTGCACCATGACGGTAATGGAGTCGATGGGCGCACCGCTTTCCAGCAGGTGCATCAGAATCGGTGTGGTGATGTAGTACGGCAGATTTGCGCAGACTGCAACGTGCATTCCGGGAAATTCCTGCTCCAGCAGCTGCGGCACATCAAACTGCAGAATGTCTCCGTGGAGAATGTGAAGGTTGTCGAACTCGCCGACTGTCTCTTCCAGAATCGGCAGGAGGCGCTGATCCAGTTCCACAGAGGTGACTTTTTCCGCACGCAGTGCCAGCTGCTGGGTCAGTGTGCCGATGCCGGGTCCGATCTCCAGCACGCCAAATCCCGGCGCAGCGTTTCCCTCTTCGGCGATGCGTGGGCAGACAGACGGGTCAACCAGAAAGTTCTGTCCCAGTTTCTTGGAAAAGTGGAATCCGTGACGGCTCAGAATCGACCGGACTGTTTTCATATCTGTTAAATTTATCATCATGGTTTTACCTCAATACTTTTTTGAAAATGTGTACTGTACAGATAGCACTCTTTGACCGGCATTCCTGTAATGCACTGCAGAGCGCCGCAGTAAAGCATCAGCTGTTCCCGGTAGCTGTCCACCAGCACATCCGGCGAAGAAACGGTATCTGTTTTATAATCCACCAGCACAAAGTGATCTCCTTCCTGGAATGCCAGGTCGATGATGCCTTTCAGAATGCTGTCCGAGTTTTCATAGCGCCGCAGGATCGCCGCCGTCTCCGGATATGCACTCAGATCACGGCACTGCACCAGGAATTTTTGTTCCCGGAGAACACGTTTCGAGCGGCAGAGACGGCGGTACAGGTCGTCCCGGAAAAACGCCGCCGGGATCTCCGGCTTTACAGCTGCCGCCTGTTCCGGGGTGAGAAAGCCATAGGTTTGCAGACGCTGGATCTCTGCCGGGACATCAGCCTGCGCTTTGCGGAAATCCGCATACTGGAAAAAGGTGTGGATCGCCGTACCACGCTCTGCACCGGTCAGATGACCCTCCTGCAAGCGGAAATCCGGACGTTTCCAGACGGGCGCACGTTTTTGGTGTGCCTCCTGGAGTGCGGAAACACTCAGCAGGGAATGTCTGCCGCAATCCGGTGAAGTATACTGAAAGGCGGTGATTTTTTTCAGGTCTTTCAGCGTATCCGCATCCGGCTGGATAACCGCCTGTTCCGGCAGTGTGTCGCTCTTTGTTACCGGCGGCAAAGAAAATTCATAGTGGATTTGCAGTTTTTCGCTCCACGCCGGTGTGTTCCAGCACTGCGGCGGCAGATTGATCTCTCTCGCCAGTACTGCATCATGCCGCAGCACCAGGCACATCCAGACCCAGTGCGCCATAGAACCGGCGTTCTGCACTGTCAGCGGCGGCAGTGTGCCGTCCGGGAGAATCAGTGTGCTGTACTGCGCCAGGTAATCGGTCGTTCTGGTCCGCACTTTTTTCAGATTCAGCGGCAGGAACAGCTGCTGCTTGGCTCGTGTCATGGCAACATAGAGCAGCCGCAGTTCCTCGCTCCTGGAAGCGTTTCGGTTCTCCTGTTCCAGGACAGCAAAAGGCATGGTCTTTGCACGGGTGTAATTTTCCGGATTCTTGATGCAGAATCCGACCAGTCCCTTTTCAGAGAACACCGCATTTTTCCGGCTGTCCTCGGTGGAAAACGGAGATTCCAGCTTGCCCAGGAATACAAAGGGATATTCCAGTCCTTTGGAACGGTGCATGGTTTTTACGGCAACAGCGTTTTCCACCCCTGCGGTCAGCGAAGTCTGCTGAAAATCGTTTCCGCTGTCCAGCAGCCAGTCGATATACCGCAGGAAACCGGATACTCCATTGTGTGCCGCATCCGTGTTCTCCTCGTACTGTTTGGCATATTGCAGCAGCAGGTGCAGATTGGCACGCTTTCGGTCGCCGTCCTTTGTCAGCTGCATGACAGACAAAAAGTCTGTGGTATCGTAGATCCGGCGAATCAGTGCCTCCAGTGTCATCATGCCGGACGACTGCCGCAGCTTTTGCAGAGTATCATACAGCTGGCGGCATTTCTGCACCAGAACATCGTCCAGCTGCACCGGTTCGGCGGATTCCGTTACACCGATTGCCATGCAGACCGCACTGTAAAGGCTGGTCTTTTTTCCAAGCATCCGTATCCGCATCAGATCTTCCGGCGTAAACCAGAACATCGGGGAAAGCATGATTGCCGCAAGCGAGGTGTCCAATGTGGGATTGTCCAGCACACGCAGCATATCCAGCAGCAGCCCCACTTCCCGTGCTTTTAGATAACCGGTTTCGTCCGGACTCTGCACCGGGATGCCTGCCTGCTCCAGCGCATGAGCAAAGCTGGTACACATGGGGTTCGTCCGCAGCAGGATGCAGAAATCCCTGTACTGGCAGGGACGTGTGGTATGGTCTTTCTGTGCAACTGGCACTCCGGCAACGATCATTTCCTGGATCTTTCCGATCACATATGCGATCTGCACATCGGTGTCCGCATCGTCCTCGGGCGTCAGAACTGCCACTGTGACTTTCTGCTGTTCCTCCGGCAGAATTTCGGTAATATCCGTGCCGGGATAGAGCGCCTCAGCATCGGTGTATGCCACATCGCCGCAGGTATCTGACATCAGACTGCCGCAGACAAAGTTGACAAAATCCAGCACAGCCGGAACACTGCGGAAGTTCCGGTTCAGCACAATGTGCCGGCAGACGCTGGTTTCGGTTCCGGCAGACGAAATGGCGTGGACAAAGTTCTGGGGATTTGCCAGACGGAAACGATAAATCGACTGCTTGACATCGCCGACGAGAAAAACATTGTCGCCGTAGCGAAGCGTCCCGGTCTCCGGCTCGATGCAGTTCCGGGAGAGCAGCTTGAAAATATCATCCTGCTTATTGTTGGAATCCTGGTATTCGTCGATCATGATGAGCTGGTAATACGCCTGTAATTCTTTTGCCAGCGCAGAGGGCTGAATTGTTCCTTCCGGCGAGAGTTCTGCCAGAAGTTCCAGCGCCATCCGCTCTGCATCGTCAAACGCCAGGGCATTTTGCTGCACTTTTTGCTGCCAAATCTCTGCCGTCAGCTGTTCTTCCAGTTCCAACAGCAGCGGCATCAGCTGTGCGTGCTGTACCAGGTCGCCTGCCTCATAAGGGTACACTGCCTCAAGAAATGCAGCGATTTCCTTTTCCAGTGCAGTGTACTGCTCCCGCAGCTTTTTGACACGTTCGAACGCCTCCAGGTCTGTCATTGCCTTTTTCTTACGTGGAAAATTACCCCGGTTCTGGTTTTTTTCCTGGATGGGCGCAAGAATCTTTTCCGCATCCGGTTCCTGCTGACGCAGCATTTGCAGCACCTTTTCCAGGCAGCGAACATCTGTCTCGACCCAGGGCAGGACATTGTTGTCCGGCACGGAATCGTACACGACAGCTGCCAGGTCTGCCGCCTCGTTTGCCAGGCGCACGGCAGTCTCGGCACGCCGTTCCAGCTGTGCCAGAAACGCCCTATGGTATGCAGAATCGGACAGCGGCTGGTTCAGTTCCTCCAGCACCTGTTTTGTCCACTGCTCCCGGAACGGCACAGAGCCAAGAAAGCTGTGCAGTTCCAGCAGCAGTTCTTCCAGCGGCTTGTCATTTTTCTCGCAAAAGCAGTTCCACAGCAGCTGCATTTCTTCCTGCCGTTCAGCGTGCCAGCGATTCAGCACGGTATCGGCTGCTTTGGAGGCGATCAGCTTTGCCTCTGTCTCGTTGAGGATGCGGAATCCGGCAGTGATTCCCTGCTCGGTCAGATTGTCCCGGATCAAATCAAAACAAAAGGAACTGATCGTACAGATATGCGCATTTTGCAGACGCACCTGCTGCTGATAGAGCCACTGGTTTTCCGGCTGTTTTTGCAGCTGGTCGTCCAGCGCCTGGTACAGACGGGAGCGCATCTCTGCCGCCGCATCGTTGGTGAATGTTACAACGATCATCCGGTCAGCCGGGACACGGTGTTCTGGCGTTTCGTCCTCCAGAATCCGCAGCAGACGCTCTACCAAAACAGAAGTTTTTCCGCTGCCCGCCGCCGCAGAAACGATCAGGCCGCAGTCTCTGGTTGTGATTGCCTCACTTTGCTGTTCTGTCCATGCCATCAGTTGTTCTCCTCCTCTGCCAGTTCTTCCAGGATCTCCATCATCTTTTTCTCCTGCATTCTGCTGTCTCCGTATGGTATGCGCTGGCGGCAAAGTTCTGAATTGCCGCAGATGTTGGAAAAAGCGCAGAATTTGCACGGGTCTTCCTTTGGCAGTTCCAGGGGCAGCGCATCGATCTCACCGTGATACACACGCTCCGCCATATCCACCAGCTGTTCCAGCACATATTTCCGCAGATTTCGCATTTGCTCCTGCGTGAGAAATGTTCCCTTTTTGGTGTCCAGTTCTCCTTTGGCATCCAGCTTTCCAGGAACGTAAATACCCTCGCCGTTCTGTTCCATCAGCGTCAGCAGGTGCGCATCCCGGAGCAGCACGCCATTCATCTGGTAAGTCTCGTTCCGCTTTTTCTCCGGCGTTTTCGATGCACCCCGTTTCTGGTCGCTTTTCACCTTGCCAGCCGGAAGATACAGTACACCAGCCGGCTGGGCATCGGACAGCGCCGTTCCCTCCGACAAAATGGAAAACAGATAAATCAGCATCTGCATATCCAGACCATAGAGCAGATGCCCCAGCGAAAAGACCTTTTCCCCTGTCTTATAGTCCACCACACGCACCCATTTCTGTGCGCCGTCCCGGCAGATATCCACACGGTCGATCTTTCCGATAAGCCGCACGGTATGTCCGTCTCTGGTTTTGAGGCAGATCGGCGGAAAATCCGGATTGCCGGGTGTGATCTGAAGTTCCGTGCAATAGGGAGAAAAGGCAGACTGCCGGAACTCATCCTGCAGATGCAGCAGAACCGGCAGCACGTCAGACACCGCATGGTGATACATCGCCTGTTCCCGTCCGCTCTTGGAAAAATCACCGCCCATGTTTTCCTGCCAGTAAGCTGCCGCATTTTTCCGGATCTCCTGTTTCAGCTCTTCCGGCGACAGCGCCAGAAAGTGTTCCTTGTCATACTGCCGAAGAATCTGCTCCAGGCAAAAATGCACCATGCTGCCGCTGTTTGCGCCGGTCATCTGCATTTTCTGCCGCTGGTACAGCCGGAGAATGTCGTTGCAGTAATACAAAAACGGACACTTCTGATAGCGCTCCAGCGCCGATGCGGAAAGCTGCATGGTATCGCCCAGGTAATGCCCCACCAATGCGGTATCCGCAATGGAAAACAGCGGTTCGTTTTCGTCGTGCCGCACGGTAAACCGGGTCAATCCTTCCAGGCGCTGGGCATAGACCGGGTCATCCCACAGCAATGCGCCCACGCTAGCAGTATCCGCAGACTGCTCGGCATAATTCTGCACATACTGATAATATGCCGCATGAAGTGTAGCGCTGTAATAGGAAGTTCCCAGTGAGGAGCAGGACTGCCGCAGTGTCTCAGCGCCGGGAAACATCCGCTGCATCTGTGCCGTGACCGCAGAGGGATAGCACTTCTGCTGTGTCACCGTCACCTGGGGGTAGGTCAGATACAGCGCATGGGATGCGGAGGACAGCAGCTTATACGCCGCCAGTCTTGCATCTGCCATCTGGCTCTCCTTGGACTTTGCCACCGGAAGTTCCATTTCTTCCAGAGTCTGACAGTCACGGTCGGAGAAAACTGCACTGCCGCCGGGAAACGCCGGGAATGCACCTTCGCAGACACCCAGCAGGAACACGATTTTCGGCGCATTCAGCCGGGCAGTGCTGCCCTGTGAAATCAGTATGGCATCCAGCGTCCGGGGCGGTGTTGCACGCTGGATGCTGCTGGTCAGAGATGACAGAATCGCACAGAACTCGGGCAGTTCCAGTTCCCATTCCTGGTAGAGCAGTGTCAGATGTTCCAGGATCTCTACGAAACTGTTCCAGACCAGCGCCCATTCCTCCTGGGTCTGCATCCGCTGTTCTTCCTCAGCGATTGCCATAAGCTGCTGATTCAGCTGTTCCTCGATCTCCTGTTCTGTCAGAAAATCGTACAGCAGCCGGCAGAATTCTGCACCGGTATGGAAACCACGCAGCTTTTCCCGGAGGGACTGCAAGGGCGACAACAGCTTTTTCCGGACGCTTTCCGCATCCTCGCAGCTGCCGCCAGTAAACGCTGTGTTCCAGGTCTTTCCCTCGATTTGCCAGGTGTAGCAGTAATTTTCCAGCACAGCGATCTCTTCCGGCGTACAGGAAGTCATGCCCGTTTTTCCCAGGCGCAGCAGCAGTTCTGTGTCCGGCTTTGTGTTTTGCAGCAGTCCCAGGAGTGTATGCAGATACACCAGAAACGGCGTATAGCACATGGATTCCTTTTCGTCCATATAATACGGCAGTGCATAGCGTTCCATTGCCGTTTCCAGAATACTCTTATAATCGGACATCTGGTTGGACAGGACGGCAACATCCCGGCAGCGCAGTGCAGTATCCTGCGCCAGCATCCGCCGGATCGTGGCACAGACATAGTTTGCCTCTTCTTCCGGAGACTGCGCCTCCAGAATGTGCAGGTGGGGCGCATCTCCTGTAAAGGGCAGCGTATTCCGGAAAATGTGCTGGTTCAGCCACCGCAGTTCCTCCGACTGGAATCGGTAAGGCGTTTCGCAGCGCTCTGTTTCCACGGAAATATGCAGCTTTGCCGCCAGCTGCTTCAGGCGCAGCATTGTTCCCTGCACTGTTTCAAACAGGGAAAACGGTGCAGCAGACGTGCTGTCAATACGCAGGGCGATGTACACATCTTTGCAGGAAGAGAGCAGCACATCCAGCATTGCATACTCGTCCTCGGTAAAACTTTCGAATTCGTCCAGACAGACAACATCGCCCAGAAAAGCATCCTGTCCGTTTGCAATGACAGCAGCCTCGGTCAGATCGGTCTCTGTATCTTTCAGATGATGCTGGGCAAGGAGTTGATCGTATTTCTGGTAGATTTCAAACAGATCCAGCATTTTTTCCTGGAGCCGTCCGTTCAGCAGCGCACTGGAAGAATACAGCTGTTCCGGCTGGATTCCATTGCGGCGGAACTGCGCAAACATGGCGGACAGTTCCGAGAGAAACGATGTCTGGCGGCATTGTCTGCCCAGGAGACGCAGCTTTTTTTCCCGTTCCGAGACGGCGGTCACTGCCTGGTACAACAGTGCCATACGAGTCAGTTCATCCGCATTTTTTCTGCCGTCCGGCACACAACCAAAACGCTGAAAGACAGAACGTGCCAGCGACTTAAAGCTATGGGTTTCCAGCTGGTTGAACGCCTTCGGTCCGAGGATTCGGTATAGTTTCTGGTCAAATTCATAAGAAAACTGCTCCGGAACCAGCGTTATCACACGCTCTCCGGCAGCCACCTGTGCCTGCACCCGTTCCATCAGACGAGTGGATTTTCCGCAGCCTGCGCCGCCAATAATCATATGCAGCATATCCCCTGCACCTCCTGTATCACGCATCGTAATGTACTTTCATTATACCAGCTAAATCCCGAAAAGTCAATTTTACAGCAAAAAAGCCGCAATGTAACAACACTGCGGCAAGTGATTATCGTTATTGCACTGCATCAGGAATTCGGCTCGACAATGATCTCACGATGCGGAACCGGTGTGGAGAACACGATCTGCGTCGAAGTATTGCCAAAGCGCTGGATCTTTCCGATGAAAGTATCCAGTTCCTGTGTAGACGGGAATGCGACCTTAATCAGCATGGAATACACGCCTGTGATGCAGTTGCACTCCAGTACGTTGGGACAGCTGCTGATAAACGGATAGAACTCCGATTTCTGGTCAGCGGAAAGCTCCAGGTTGATAAAAGCGGTGATGTGATATCCCAGCTTCTGGCGGTCGATTACCGTATTGTATCCCAGAATGATTCCCTGCTTTTCCAGCTTATCAATTCGGGAAGAAACTGCCGGTGCAGACAGGAAAACCTTCGATGCCAGCAATTTCAGCGGCGCTCTGGCATTTTCCTGTAACAATGTGATCAACATGGCATCAATTTTATCCATGAATGTATCACGTCCTTTCTTTTCTTTCGTTTCAAAGACTGTTTCACAGCCGGACAGGTACAGTCTTGCACCGCCCATACGCCGGGAAACAGATTCTCTTTTCAAGCAAATTCACAGATACAGCGAATAAAACAAAGCAGAAACTACCAGCCTTATCCATTGTCAGTATCATTGCATTTCATAATTTTAGTATAGCAAAAAAATATGTCGATTTGATATCGGATTTATAAATTTTCCGCTGAAACTTCACTTTCTTATTTTTTCAGTCCGTCAATCTTGTTTTTTGTTTGCTGAACTTCCTGCAAACCATTCTGGAAATAATCCTGTGCCTCTTCCAGCAAATGCGCCACGTACTTCTCTGCCGCATCCTTGATATCATTTGAGCCGTTCTGTGCCTTGGTCAGCATATCCAACGCACGTTTTTTCGCCTCCTGGAGGATTGCCTGTTCTGACAGCATCCGCTTTGCTCTTGTTTCGGCATCCTGGATGATTGCCTCTGCCTTTTGGCGAGCCTCATTCATGATGCGGTCGCAGTCAGAGTCGATCAGCTTTGCACGCTTGATCTCTGCCGGAATGTTCAGATGCGCCGAATTCAGCAGTTCCCGCATCCGGTCGGCGTCGATCACAGCCTTATGTGCAGCGAACGGAATCGGGCGAGACCGATCCAGCAGGTCATCCATATCGTCCAAAATCTCTTCTATGTTCATGATAGTCTCTCCTTTACCAATCGTTTTACAATCGTATCCAGAATTTCCGGCGGCACAAAATGGCTGATGTCACCGCCAAATGCGGCGATCTGCTTTACCACGCTGGAACTCAGATACATATTCTCCGAAGTCGTTGTCAGAAAAACAGTTTCTGCGCCGGCGTAAAGCTTTCGGTTTGCCAGTGCCATCTGAAATTCATACTCAAAGTCACTGACTGCCCGGAGCCCCTTGACAATGGCGGTTGCGCCGGCATCTTTCACATAGTCTGCCAGCAGGCCCTCGGAAATATCGACCGTCACATTGGGTAGATCCTTTGTGACGCACAAGATCATATCTTTTCGCTCCTGCGGAGAAAAGCAGGCGTTATTTTTCATAATGTTTTTGGAGACCAGCACGATCACCTGGTCAAACAGCTTTGAGGCACGGGTGATAATGTCCAGATGTCCTACTGTAACCGGGTCAAAGCTGCCGGGGCAGACTGCGATTCTCTTCATCTCTTACACCGCATCCTTTCTGCACACGTATGTTGTCACGGTGATCGCACCATACTTCTTCTGCTTTTTCTGTTCCAGCACGCCTACCGTTTCCGGCATTTCCAAGCCGGTCTCATGCTCGCAAATCACGATGCCCTCGTCTGCCATGCGTTCCGCCAGCAGCGGCAGCAGCTTTTCGTGAAAGCCTTTCCGATACGGCGGATCCAGAATCGCAATATCAAACTGCATGGCAGTGGTTTGCAGAAAAGACTGCGCCTCTGCCTGGTGCAGCTGCGCCTGTGCCGCCAGCTGTACGGATTCCAGATTCTCTTTGGTCATCTGGAGCGAACGTGCAGAACGATCCACAAAAACTGCCGTCTCTGCGCCACGGCTTAGTGCCTCAATGCCCATCTGTCCACTGCCTGCAAACAGATCCAGAACAACAGCACCCGGCAGATCGAATTGGATCGCAGAAAAGATCGCCTCTTTGACTTTATCCGTCGTAGGACGCACATCCAGACCCTCTAATGTTTTCAGTTTTCTGCCTTTGGCACTGCCGGCAATCACACGCATACCCATTCTCCTTTTGCATTGTCTCCGCAATTGATTTGATACTTTCTTATTATACAACGAATTATGTCAAATGTCCAGCTTTTTTTCACAAGCAGAGAATTCTCTATTCTCCTCCTGCCATCTCCTGGATCACCGCATACAGTGCCTCTGCCGTCGGACGGCTGATGCCGGCAGTGGATTCCAGTTCTTCCAGGGTCGCCTGTTTCAGATTCGCCAGGGTCTTGAACCGGAGCAGCAGTTTTTGCGCCTTTTTTTCACCGATGCCTCGCACCTTGGTCAGTTCCATCTGATAGGAGGATTTGGCATGGATGCTGTGCATATATGCCACAGAAAAGCGATGAACTTCATCCTGTATCTGGGTGAGCAGATGAAATGCTGAACGATTCGCCGCCAGCGAGATTTCACCGCCGCCGGTGGAAATGGCACGGGTGCGGTGTTTCTGGTCTTTTACCATGCCAAACAGCGGAATGTGCAGCCCGAATTGCTGAATCACCGGAGCGATGGTGTTGACATGACCTTGACCGCCGTCCAGCAGGATAAGATCCGGCAAACGGGAAAAGCCAGGATCATCCTGTGCTGCATAATGCCGCAGCCGGCGGGTCAGTGCCTCTTTCATGCAGGCATAGTCGTCCTGTGTGGTATGCTCTTTCATGCGAAACCGCTTATATGCTTTCTTCTGCGGTCTGCCGTTTTCAAACACGATCATGCCGCAGACCATAGAGGTGGAGGACAGGTTGGAGATATCATACGCCTCAATATACTGCGGCGGCTGGGGAAGTCCCAGGACACTGCCCAGTTCCTCCAGCGCCTGCACTTCCCTGCCCGTTCGGTTAAAGCGAATTGCCAGTTCTTCGTTGGCGTTGTTCCGGGAGAGTTGCACAAACTGGCAGAGCGTTCCACGCTGCGGCACAGTGATGCGCACCCGGAATCCGGCAAAGCCGGTAAACAGCTGTTCGTACATTTCCTGGTTCGGCATCGCAAATTCCAGCACAATGTTTTTGGGGATATCTGCCCGGTGATGCTCATAATACTGTGTCAGATAGGAGTCCATGACTTCCTCCCGTGACGCATTTTCCTGGAAAAAGAAAGTCTCTTTGTCGAACAGCCGCCGTCCCCGATAACGCAAAATAGAAACGCACTGCGTTCCGCCGTGTTCTGCCATTGCGATCACGTCTGCCTCTTCCAGGGCTGCGTCCATAATCTTCTGCGTCTCCCCGGCTTTTGTTACCGCAGCGATCCTGTCCCGAAGCATGGCAGCCCGCTCAAAATCCAGTTCTTCAGCGGCACGCTCCATCTCTGCCTGCATCCGCTTGACAGAATCGGTGCTGCCCATCTGGATATACGCTTTCGCCTGCTGGATGATCTCGGCATATGACTCCTGCGAAATATAGCCACGGCAGACACCCATGCACTGCTTGATATGATAATTCAGACAGGGACGGGTTTTCTTGAAATCCTCCGGAAAGCGCCTGTGACAGGTGGGCAGACGGAACACACGATTCGTTTCCCGTGCCGCCTCCCGTGCCACGTAACCGCTCATATAGGGTCCCAGATAGTCACCGGATTTCTTCTTGTTTTTTTCCACCGTCAGTCTGGGATACGGCTCATCGGAAAAGCAGAGATAGGTGTAGCCCTTGTCATCCTTCAGAAGGATGTTGTACTTCGGCTGGTGCTGTTTGATGAGACTGCACTCCAGCACAAGGGCTTCGTATTCCGAGTCGGTGACAATAAAATCGTAGTCATACACGTGTTCGACCATACTGGCGACCTTCGGCGTATGGTCGGCAGACTCCCGAAAATAACTTGTCACACGATTTTTCAGATTCTTTGCTTTTCCCACGTAGATGATCTCAGACTTCTGATTTTTCATCAAATAAACACCCGGAGATGTTGTGAGCTTTGCTGTTTTCTCCCTTAATGCAGGTAAACGACAATTCATAACAACGCCTCCGGGTGTTGGGATTTGCTTGCAGCGCTCTTCGCAGACCGCTGACTGATATCTGCCGGTGTTCGTAAAATGTAGCACACTTACAGCTGCCGGCTCTTATATTACGACAGGGCTTTCAGCGCACGCTGTCCGATGTCCTTTCGATAGTGGGCATCCTGGAACGAAATGGTTTTCACGCCGGCATAAGCGGTTTCCAGTGCCTCCGGCAGTGTCTCAGCTGTTGCAGTAACACCCAGCACACGGCCGCCTGCTGTCAGAAATGTCTCGTCGTCCAGCTTTGTGCCTGCATGGTAAACAAAGCAGTTTGCAGTCTGTCCGTTTTCATCCAGACCGGAAATCGGCAGACCAGTCACATACTTCTTCGGATAGCCGCCGCTTGCCATAACCACACAAGCCGCACAGCCATTCTTCCAGCGGATGTCCAGCTGATCCAGGGTACCGTTCCAGATCGCCAGCATAATGTCTACCAGATCGGTATCCAGCAGCGGCAGAACGACCTGGGTCTCCGGGTCGCCGAAACGGCAGTTATATTCGATCACCTTCGGTCCCTTGGGCGTCAGCATCAAGCCAAAGTACAGACAACCGGTAAACGGTCTGCCCTCTTCCTGCATGGCACGAATGGTCGGCAGGAAAATAGTATCCATACACTGCTGTGCAATATCTGCAGTATAGTACGGGTTCGGTGCAACTGTACCCATACCGCCGGTATTCAGACCCTGGTCACCGTCCAGCGCACGCTTATGATCCATGGAAGAGACCATCGGCCTTACCGTCTTACCATCGGTAAAGCTGAGGACGGAAACCTCCGGACCGGTCAGAAATTCTTCAATGACGATCTGAGAACCGCTCTCTCCGAAGATCTTGTCCTCCATGATAGAGGCGATGGCATCGAATGCTTCCTTCTCATTCTGTGCAATGACAACGCCCTTGCCCAGCGCCAGACCATCCGCCTTGATGACAGTCGGATACTCGTTCTTGTCTTTCAGATAAGCCTCAGCTGCTTTCGGATCATCGAATACACGATATTCTGCGGTCGGAATGTGATACTTCTGCATCAGTTCCTTGGAAAACACCTTGCTGCCTTCCAGAATTGCCGCATTTTTCTTGGGACCAAAGGTCATAAAGCCCTCTGCCTGCATGGCATCTGCCATGCCCAGAACCAGCGGATCATCCGGTGCAACAAAGACCAGATCTACTTCCAGCTCTTTTGCCAGCTTGACCATGCCGTCAATATCGGTTGCCTTTACCGGAAAGCACTTGGCATACTTGGCAATACCGCCGTTGCCGGGTGCGCAGTACAGCGCATCTACCTTCGGACTCTCTGCCAGTTTCATGACGATGGCGTGTTCTCTTCCGCCACCGCCGACAACTAAAATCTTCATGCTGTCTTTCCTCCCGGATCAGTGATGGAACAGACGGATGCCTGTGAATGCCAGTGCCATGTTGTACTTATTGCAGGTTGCAATCACATGGTCATCCCGGATAGAACCGCCCGGCTCTGCGATATACTGCACGCCGCTCTTGTGCGCACGCTCGATGTTATCGCCGAACGGGAAGAATGCGTCAGAACCCAGGCAAACTTCTGTGTTCTGTGCCAGCCATTCCTTCTGCTCTTCCTTGGTGAACACTTCCGGCTTTACCTTAAAGGTGTTCTGCCATACGCCGTCTGCCAGCACATCCATGTACTCATCAGAAATGTACACATCAATGGCATTGTCACGATCCGGACGGCGGATGCCATCCACGAACTGCAGTCCCATAACCTTGGGATGCTGACGCAGCCACCAGATATCTGCCTTATTGCCGGCAAGACGTGTGCAGTGGATACGGGACTGCTGTCCTGCGCCAATACCGATTGCCTGACCATCCTTGACATAGCATACGGAGTTGGACTGGGTATATTTCAGCGTAATCAGAGAGATCAGCAGGTCTCTCTTATACTTTTCCGGAATCTCCTTGTTGTCGGTGACTACATTGGACAGCATCTCTTCGTCGATCTTGAGGAAGTTGTGACCCTGTTCAAATGTAACACCGAACACCTGTTTCCGCTCCAGGTCTGCCGGACGGTATGCCGGGTCGATCTGGATGATGTTATAAGTACCCTTGCGCTTGGATTTCAGAATCTCCAGAGCCTCCGGCTCATAGCCCGGTGCAATGATACCGTCAGAAACTTCACGCTGGATCATCTTTGCAGTGGGAACATCGCAGACATCCGACAGCGCAATAAAATCACCGTAAGAAGACATACGGTCTGCGCCTCTTGCTCTTGCATATGCACAAGCCAGCGGAGACAACTCGCCCAGGTCGTCTACGAAATAGATCTTCTTCAGCGTATCAGAAAGCGGTGCGCCAACTGCTGCGCCGGCAGGAGATACGTGCTTGAAGGACGTTGCTGCGCACATACCGGTAGCCTCTTTCAGCTCAGACACCAGCTGCCAGCCGTTGAAAGCATCCAGCAGGTTAATATAGCCCGGCTTGCCGTTCAGCACAGTGATAGGCAGATCGCTGCCGTCTTCCATATAGATGCGGGACGGCTTCTGGTTCGGGTTACAGCCGTATTTTAATTGCATTTCACTAGACATGAAAGTGCCTCCTTACTGATTCTTATTTACGATTCTGGTTTCGGTTTTCTTGGTCTTGAGGTCAATGTAGCGAACAAACAGAGATACCTTATTCTCTGCATTCAGACTGTTCCACAGCATTTCTGTGAACGCATCAATATCACCGGAAACAGCGATCTTCTGCGGCTCGCCGGAAAAGCTGGGCAACGGATTTCCGTCGCCCTCATAGGTATGGATAAAATGACCCACGCCGGCAATCGGGTTGGAATATGCAAAGGTGTATCTCTGGCAGGAGGTGGGATCTCCGTCTGCACTCTTCAAGATGGAAAGCGCATAGGAGAAACCGTTATTGCTCTGGTCGATGAGACCGGAGATACGAGGGGTATAGTTGGGTGCATCCGGCTCGAATTCCCGTGTCCGCAGGGACTCTTCAAAAGTTTTCCCTGCCTGCATCAAATCATACACGGTATCTGTCTGGTCACCATTGGTAACAATGGTGTAATCTCCCAGAACACGCACCGGTGCATAGATGATAAGGCTGGGGTCTACCATCTTGGACGGGTCAAATGCCTGTGTCCGGATGCCGGCACCGTCCTCTACAAAGACACGGTTGCGGCTGTTTTCACTTCTTCCCATAATAAAGTATGCGGAGACAGCGTAGTTTCCGTCTTCCGATCTGCCGAGGACAATGCCTCTGCCCGGATAGGAATTCTGCTGCAATTCCTGCTGCAATGATGCAATTTTCATAGTTTCCTCCTGCTTGTTTTCAAATGTATCCTTTGCGTATCTTCTGTTAGTCCTTGATCCAGACCGTTCTGCCCTTGACTTCCAGCTGTCCGTTGCAGAACAGGCTGACTGCACGTGGCAGGATCTTCCACTCTGCCTGTTCCATGACCCGCTTTTGCAGAGTCTCCGGTGTATCATCCGGCTCTACGGCTACTGCCTGCTGCAAAATGATCGGACCGTCATCGGCAACCTCATTCACAAAATGCACCGTTGCTCCGGTCAGTTTCACACCACGCTCCAGCGCTGCCTCATGCACACGAAGTCCATAATAGCCTGCGCCGCAGAATGCCGGAATCAGAGACGGATGCACATTGATGATCTGGTTATGATAAGCACGGATGATGGTCTCATCCAAAATGGTCATAAATCCAGCCAGAACAATCAGATCGGCATATTCCTGGAACAGTGCCTCCAGCAGCACTTTGCTGTATACTTCACGGGATTCGAATTCCTTCGGCACGATCACACGAGTACCGATGCCGTTTTCTTTAGCTCTGGTTAGCGCATACGCATCCGGATTGGATGAGATCACGCAGGTGATCCTGCCGTTGGGAATCTGTCCGTTTTTCTGTGCGTCGATCAGTGCCTGCAAATTCGTTCCGCCGCCGGAAACCAGCACAACAATATTTTTCATAGTTGCTCTGCCTCTTCTCTCTTACTTGAGGATAACGCCCTCATCGGATGCTACCAGTTCGCCCAGAACGTAAGCGTTTTCGCCGGCTTCGTTCAGAATGCGGACTGCCTTGTCTGCATCTTCTTGTGCGACGCATACCATCATGCCCACACCCATGTTAAATGTATTGAACATATCGTGTTCCGGAATCTTGCCTGTCTTTGCAATCAGATCGAAGATCGGCAGCACCTGTACATCGCTGCGGTCGATCTTTGCAGACAGTCCCTTCTTTAGCGCACGAGGAATATTCTCATAGAATCCGCCGCCGGTGATATGTGCGATGGACTTCGGCTGTACTTCAGCCAACAGTTTCTGGATCGCATTGACATAGATCTTGGTAGGAGTCAGCAGGCATTCGCCCAGTGTAGTTCCCAGGTCTGCGAAATGACGTGCCAGGTTCTGCTCGTTTACGGTGAATACGTTGCGGATCAGAGAGAAACCGTTGGAATGTACGCCGCTGGACTGCAGTGCGATCAGCACATCGCCTTCCTTCTGACTGTCCATGTTCAGGATCTTGCTCTTGTCCACTACGCCAACAGCAAAGCCGGCAACGTCGTACTCATCTTCCGGATAGAATCCCGGCATTTCCGCAGTCTCACCGCCAACCAGTGCGCAGCCGGACTGTACGCAGCCCTCTGCTACACCGGAAACGATCGATGCAACCTTTTCCGGAACATTCTTGCCCAGGGCAATGTAGTCCAGGAAGAACTGGGGCTTTGCGCCGCAGCAGATAATATCATTGACACACATTGCAACGCAGTCAATACCGATCGTGGTATGCTTGTCCATCAGAAAGGCGATTTTCAGCTTGGTTCCTACGCCGTCTGTACCGGAAACCAGTACCGGCTGCTGCATTCCTGCCACATCCAGTGCATACAGACCGCCGAAGCCGCCAATGTCAGTCAGAACATTTGCTGTCATGGTTCTGGCAATGTGGGACTTCATCAGCTCCACTGCCTTATAACCGGCAGTGACGTCTACGCCTGCCTTTTTATAGCTTTCCGAATAGCTTTCCATTTCTGTGTTACCTCCAAAGTGTTCTGGAATCGCCTTTCGCAATTCCGGTTATTCGCCTATCTTCTTTTCAAATTTATCCTTGGGCATTTCCTTCGGTACTTCGATGGGATAATCCCCGTTAAAGCACGCCGTACAGAATCCGCACTGCGGCTTCATTTCCGGCGTTGCCAGAGACTGCACGCCTTCTACGCTCAGATATCCCAGCGTATCTGCTCCGATATGAGAGCAGATCTCCGGAATGGTCATCTGACAAGCAATCAGATTTTCCTTGCTGTCGATGTCCACGCCGAAATGACATGGGTTGGTAAAAGGCGGACAGGAAATTCGCATATGTACTTCCGTTGCACCCGCCTCACGCAGCAGATTGACGATCCGCTGGCAGGTCGTGCCACGCACGATGCTGTCGTCTACCAGGATCACTCGCTTTCCGGCAACGACACTCTTTACAACATTCAGCTTGATCCGCACGGAATCGGTACGCATCTTCTGATTGGGCTGAATAAACGTTCTGCCCACATAGCGGTTTTTGATAAAACCGACTTCATAAGGGATATGCGCAGCTTGAGACAGACCCAGGGCCGCATCCAGGCCGCTGTCCGGAACACCGATGACAACATCTGCATCTACCGGATGTTCCTTCCACAGCAGCTTGCCGGCACGGATTCTGGCATCGTGTACGGTACAGCCGTTGATGACAGAGTCCGGGCGTGCAAAATACACGTATTCAAACACACACAGAGACGGTTTCTGACCGCAGTGCGTCCGGATGGAGCGAACCTCCTGTCCGTCTGCCACCACGATCTCACCGGGATCCAACTCACGCTCAAAGGTTGCCTCTACGCTGTCCAGCGCACAGGTCTCCGATGCAAAAACAACGCTGCCATCTTTCCGCCGTCCCATGCAGAGCGGACGGAATCCGTTGGGGTCTCTGGCAGCGATCAGCTTTTGCGGCGACATAACCACCAGGGAATAAGCGCCTTTCAGGTCATACATGGCGTATTCCACGGATTCTTCGATGGAAGAGCGTTTCAACCGCTGTTCCGTCACCGCATAGGAGATCACTTCGGTATCGTTTGTGGTATGGAAAATCGCACCACGCAGCTCGTATTTTCTGCGCAGTTCGTGTGCGTTGACCAGGTTTCCGTTATGCGCAATGGACATGGGTCCTTTTACATGGCGAACCACGATTGGCTGCGCATTGGAGCGGCTGGGCTTTCCGGTTGTGGAATAGCGCACGTGTCCGATCGAAATATTCCCTTGTCCGAGCTTTTCGATATGACTGCGGTTAAACACTTCCGGCACAAGTCCCAGATCCTTATGGTGTGAAAACACACCCCGGTCATTGACAACGATTCCACAGCTTTCCTGTCCTCTGTGCTGCAGCGCATAAAGCGCAACATATGTCATGGATGCAACATCTGTTGTGTGAGGCGCAATGACGCCAAACACGCCGCATTCTTCATGCAGTCCTGTCTTCAATTACAATCATTCCCTTCCGTTCCAGCAATACGAACACAGCTGGCAGTCGGGTTTACCCACGGCACGGATCGTACCCTCCAGCGACTGAAATTCCAGCGACGTCAGTTGCAGACGGCGGCAGATCTCATCCCGGAGCAGCTTTCCACGTTCTGTGTTAGAGTTGCTGTACTCGTCAATATGCTGCAAACCAGCAACGCCCTCATTTTCATCAATGATCTGACGTGCAATCAGTTCCATCTCCGAAGTGCTTCTGGAGAAGTTCAGATATTTACAGCCGTACATAATCGGCGGACAGGCAGACCGCATATGGACTTCCTTCGCACCGTTTTCATAGAGAAACTCTACCGTTTCCCGCATCTGTGTGCCCCTAACAATGCTGTCATCTACGAACAAAAGCTTTTTGCCCCGGATCAGTTCCGGAACAGGAATCAGCTTCATTTTCGCTACCCGGTTTCGCATGGACTGATTGGCTGGCATAAAGCTTCTCGGCCATGTGGGTGTATATTTGATAAAAGGTCTCGCAAACGGAATACCGCTGCGGTTTGCATAACCGATGGCGTGAGGAACGCCGGAATCCGGAATGCCGCAGACGTAGTCCACGTCCGGGAGCTTTCCGTTTTTCATGTCGTTCTCCGCCATGATCTCGCCGTTTTTGGTACGCATCACTTCGACATTCACGCCCTCGTAGCAGGCGGTGGGATAGCCGTAATACGTCCAGAGGAAGGTACAGATCTTCATTTCGTCTGTTCCCTCATAGAGTACCTCATAGCCATCTTTTGTCAGCTTTGTGATCTCCCCTGCCTTTAGCTCATGGCAGGTCTCGTACCCCAGTTTCTGATATGCAAAGGATTCGAACGAGAAACAATATCCGTCGGAACGTTTTCCGATCAGGATCGGCAGCTTGCCCGCCTTGTCTCTTGCGCAAATGATCGAATCTTCTGTCATAATGACCAGAGACATCGTTCCCTCGATCTTGCTCTGCGCATAGCGAATGCCCTCGACAAAAGTTGGTTTCTGCGCAATCAGCGCACCGATCAGACCGCCGGAATTGATGTTGCCGCTGCTCATTGTCTCAAAGTTTGCACAGCCGTTTTCCAGCAGTTCCTCCGAAAGTGCCTTTGCGTTCTGGATTATACCGATCGAGCAAACTGCGTACAATCCAAGTTTCGAACGAACCATGATCGGCTGAGGATCTGTATCGCTGATACAGCCGATGCAGATATTGCCCCGCATTTTTTCTACATCCTTCTCGAACTTTGTCCGGAAAGGAGAATTTTCAATGCTGTGAATATTCCGCTGAAAACCGAGTTCCGCAGAATACGATGTCATACCGCCACGTCTTGTCCCCAGGTGAGAGTGATAGTCCGTCCCATAAAATACGTCAAGAATGCAGTCGTTTGCTGAAACTGCACCAAAAAAGCCGCCCATGGATTATTCACCAAAGATGCGCTTCATAACTTCCTGATAAGCCTCTTCGGTACCGCCCATATCTCTGCGAAAACGGTCCTTGTCCAGCTTTTCGTTGGTCTTGACATCCCACAGACGGCAGGTATCCGGAGAGATCTCGTCTGCCAGAATGATGGTACCGTCAGCCAGACGACCGAACTCGATCTTGAAGTCGATCAGGCGGATGCCGATAGACAGGAAGAACTTCTTCAGGAATTCATTGACCTTGCGGGTATAGTCCTTGATGGTGTCGATCTCTTCCTGTGTTGCCAGACCCAGTGCCAGAGCATAGTCATCGTTGATGAACGGGTCGTTCAGTTCGTCGCACTTGTAGCTGAATTCCAGGATCGGGCAGAGCAGATCCTTGCCTTCTTCTACGCCCATACGCTTGGAAAAGCTGCCGGCTGCAACGTTGCGGACGATAACTTCCAGCGGTACGATGGAAACCTTCTTGACAGCAGTTTCACGGTCGCTCAGTTCTTCTACCAGGTGAGTCGGAACGCCTGCTTCTTCCAGCTGCTTCATGATGTAGTTGGACATACGGTTGTTGATAACGCCCTTGCCAACAATCGTACCCTTCTTTTCGCCGTTGAATGCAGTTGCGTCATCCTTATAATCTACGATAACAACTTCCGGATTCTCGGTTGCGTATACTTTCTTTGCCTTGCCCTCATAGAGCTGTTCTGTTTTCTTCCAATCAGCCATTTTCTGTTCCTCCAAAAATAAAATGTTTTGATTCCAGAGTCTGTCAGACTCTTATTTTAACTCAGCAGTTACTGTATTCTGCCGAAATTTTTGCATCTTTTGCCTTTACGCCCTGCTCCATATCTGCCTTCATCTGCTCCAGCTTTGCATCTATTTCCGGATCAGACAGTGCCAGCATCTGTGCAGCCAGGATCGCTGCGTTTGCTGCGCCATCGATGGCAACTGTTGCCACCGGGATTCCCTTCGGCATCTGAACGGTTGCCAGCAGTGCATCCAGTCCGTCCAATGTGGACGACTTTACCGGGATGCCGACAACCGGCAGTGTGGTGTGCGCTGCCAGAACGCCGCCCAGGTGCGCAGCCTTTCCTGCTGCGGAAAGGATCACGCCAAAGCCGTTTTTCTTGGCATTGGACGCAAATTCTGCTGCCAGCGCCGGTGTCCGGTGTGCAGACATAACGTGTACTTCATAGGGAATGCCGAACTTGTCCAGTTCTTCCAGCGCACCCTTGACAACCGGCAGATCACTGTCGCTGCCCATGATAACCGCTACTTTTTTTGACATATGTATTCCTCCAGATTCAGAGTTGCACATCCGCTCAAGACTTGCCTTACCGCAAGTTCCCGGAGCGTGTGCGGCTGATGCAGGGTACAGTCCCCTGCAAATTTATGAAAACAGAACACAAACCGGACTCAGCCCAGTTTTGCCTCTGTTATCAACCATATTTCTTTTCCGCTTTTCTGCATTTTTACAGTCAGCGTTCTGGTCTGCGTATTGTTATCCGCATCCCGTATTGTCAATGCCATCTGCCAGGTCAGAACCGCTTTCCCGGCATCGTCAGAATCTGCCTGCAAATACAGAACAGAGTCCGTCTTTGTCACCTTGCTGTCCGCCAGTACAGCGCCGTTCAGCACAGCATTTTCGTGTTCCTGGTCCGTGCATTCCTGCAAGTGTGAAAAATCCTGCCTTTTGACCATGGTCAAAAACTGTGTCATCTGATCCAGACTCAGACGCCATTCTTCGGGACTGAGCAGTGCGGCATTCACCTTTTCGCTGCTCACAGAAAACGAAAAATCATCTGTTTTCCGGGACATTTCTGCCTTCACCAGCTGGAGAATTCCCTTTTCCAGCGAATACTGAAACGAATCCTCGCCTTTGGTCAGTGTCAGCAACGGCTTTTCCCACTTGCTGCTGTCCCATATCATGGCATCTGCGGCGCAGAAATCCCGGTCATACAACACGACCTGTTCCGTGTCCGCCAATGTTGCCAGGTAATAGGACGCAGTCAGCGCCTGGATGTCCTGGTAGACAAAGGGTGCTGCCACATTGCCATCCAGGTCGAGAACGCCAAAACGATCGCCGTCCTCGGTTTCTTGTTTTGCAGCCAGATAATCCGTTCCTACAAATTGGAGTTGTTTCCACTCCGGTTCGAGAATCGTATTTCCTGCCGCATCCGACACGCCGTAAAGGTGGTTGTCCCCCTGTACGATTTCATTGCCGTTTGCATTGATTGCCGTATCCGATGCACTGTTCTGGTTACTCCCAGATCTTTTCGAAACATTCGCCGAAAAGCTAATGGTCGCAGCAATCAAAATCACCAGCACCAGCACCAGAATGCCTGCTGCAAGCCGGGTGTGTTTATTCATACACAGCGCTCCTGCTTATGATTCCATGTCCTTGCGGGCATCTTTTTCGGTTTCCTGCACCAGATAAATCGGGCGTTTCTTGGTCTCCAGATAGGTCTTTGCTAGGTACTGTCCCGCAATACCAACGCAGAACAGCTGGAGACCACCCATAAAGAAGATCGCACAGATCAGCGTTGCAAAACCCTGCACCGGATCACCGAATGCGAGTTTCTTAATGATGATGATGATAATCATGATAAATGCAACCAGACAGCTTGCCACGCCAAGAATTGACGAAATGGTCAGCGGTGCTGTGGAGAAAGCGAAGAATCCATCCAGCGCATAGCGGAACAATTTCCAGAATGACCAGGTGCTGGTTCCTGCTGCACGCTCCACATTCTCATATTCGATATATTTAGTACGGAATCCCACCCAGCTGAAAATGCCTTTGGAAAACCGGTTGTATTCTTTCATCGACAGAATCGCATCTACCATCTGCCGTGTCATAAAGCGGAAATCCTGTGCGCCGTCCACGATCTCGGTCTGCGAAATGCGTTTCATGATCTTGTAGAATTTCCGGGAGAACCAGGAGAGCAGCTTCGGCTCGCCCTTTCGGCTGACACGCCGTGTGGTAGCGCAGTCATATTCGCCGCTTAACACGATGTTGTACATCTTCGGCAGAAATGCCGGCGGATGCTGTAGGTCAGCGTCCATGATGACAACATAATCACCAGTGGCATTTTCCAGACCGGCGTACATACCGGATTCCTTTCCGAAGTTCCGGGAGAAGGAAATATACCGGACACGCTCATCTCCACGTGCCAGTTCCCGCAGTTTGGCGAGGGTTCCGTCACGAGAGCCATCGTTGATGAACAGCAGTTCAAATCCGGTATCCGGATGTTCTTCCTGGATCTGCTGCATCACTTTCTGAATTTCTATGTAAAAAAGCGGCAAAACTTCTTGTTCGTTATAACATGGTACAACAATGGAAATCTTTTTCATAACGTTCCTTTCCGTTCCACAGCCAGCCCCTTGTGAATCCGGCTGTTATATTCAGCATATCCAAAAAAGCAAAACTTCCATGACACGCTATTATTTATTATACCACCTTTTCTGACATTTTACAATACCCTAACAGGGATATTTTTTTCGTTTTCCAAAAAAATATGTGAACAAATAAGGCTGTCTTTTGAATTGCAGCGTCCTCTATGCCTTACGCTTTTGCAGGAATGCCTCCAGACGGCGCTTATAGTTGGAAGAACGGTGCGTCATCCGGTCAACCAGTTCCAGCAGCTGCCGGTCTGTCACCAGATCCAGTGCCTGAACCTCCGATTCCTGCATGGTGCAGTCCGACAAAGCAAAGTCCGTCTTGATATAGTACACATCATGGTAGCAGCTGCGCCGGCGGTCCCGGAACAAAAAGCGCATTTTCTCTCTGGGCAGCGTCAGACCGATTTCTTCCTTTGCCTCACGCAGTGCACCGTCCAGACTCGTTTCCCCGGCATCCACTGCGCCGGCAGTAATGTCCCACTGTCCCGGACGGGTCGCCTTGGTATCCGACCGTTTCTGCACCAGAAACAGTCCGTCCTGGTTCTCCAGGATCACGTGGGCGCAGAGAAAGTACTCCCCTTTGGACAGAAATGTGCTGCGTTCTGCTGTTCTTCCGGTAAGGTTTCCGTGTTCGTCATAGATATCCAGAATTTCCATATTATACCGTATTCCTTTCAACAATGATACGACCATTCTATTCCTTTATATTGTATCACGAAATTCTTTCCCTGGTCAAGATACATTTCTGAATTTTCTTTGAAAAATCCCGTGACACCGACAGGCTGTGCCTACCTCTTTTCTGAAAATTACATGAAAATTTGGAAATTGCGCTTTTCAATCCAAACAAAATGTGGTATAATGAAATATCACAACATTCCCGGCATATGCCGGGACACATATGGAGGGAACTGCAATGGCAAACTGGAGAGAACGGCTTACACAATTTATGCAGGGCAGATACGGCGGAAATGATACATTCAACAAGGCGTTGTTCGGCGTGTTTCTGTTTTTCCTGCTGCTGGCGATTTTCACAGGAAGAACCGCAGTCAGCACCACGCTGAATCTGATCGCAGTTGCTGTTCTGATCTATTCCTACTTCCGGATCTTCTCCCGGAATATTGCACGCCGCCAGGCAGAAAACCAGAAGTTCCTGAAGATCACGGCTCCGGTTCGCTCCCTGTTCGGCAAGAAAAGCGCCGACAAGACACACCGCATCTTCAGCTGTCCGAAATGCGGTCAGAAAATGCGTGTGCCGATGGGCAAGGGGAAAATCGAGATCACCTGTCCGAACTGCCGCAATAAGTTCATCAAGCGAAGCTGAGGAAAACGATGTACGGGTATATTCGGGCATACAAACCGGAAATGCGGTTTCGGGAATACGACATCTACCACGGCTGTTACTGCGGTCTGTGCGATGCGCTCCACAAGCGGCACGGCGCAGCTGCACGCTGGACGCTGAGCTATGACATGACATTTCTCATCCTGCTGCTGACAGGGCTGTATGAACCGGCAGAGGAAAAAGCAGAGCGGCGCTGCATAGCGCACCCTTTTCATAAAAGTCTGCACATTCAGAGTGAAATCACAGCGTATGCCGCAGATATGAGTATTCTGTTGTTCCGGGACAAATGTATGGACGACTGGAACGACGAGCGAAAAATCACAAGGCGTGCCGCCGCTGAGATGTTCCGGAAAAGCTACCGCAGAATCCAGGCGCAGTATCCGCAGAAATGCAAAGCGGTACAGGCACAGCTGGATCTGCTGCATCAGATGGAACAGCAAAGCGAATCGAATCCGGATCTGCCGGCAGGCTGTTTCGGCACGCTGCTGGGCGAGCTTTTCGTCTGGAAAGAGGACGAATGGGCAGACAATCTGCGCCAGGTCGGGTTCTATCTGGGCAAATTCATCTACCTGCTGGACGCATATGACGACCTGGAACACGACAGAAAAAAGAACTGCTACAATCCCCTGCGCAGCATGGCGGAACACGATCCGCAGTTTTCACAGACCTGCAAATCCCTTTTGAAAATGATGATGGCATCCTGCGCAGAATCATTTGAACGGCTGCCGATCCTGCACTATGACGAGATCTTACGGAACATTTTATATGCAGGCGTCTGGCCGAAATTCTATCAACGCAAAAAAGAACTGGAAGAGACTGAAAAACAGGAGAAACAAAAACATGGATCCATATGAAGTACTGGGAATCCCCCGAAACGCATCCGACCAGGAAGTAAAAAAGGCATACCGTGCGCTGAGCCGGAAGTATCATCCGGACGCCAATGTCGATAAGCCGAATCCGGAAATGTACGAGGAAAAATTCAAGCAGATCCAGCAGGCGTATCAGACCATCATGGATGAGCGCCAGCACAAATCCGACAGCGAATACGGCGGATTCTACGGGCAGCGCTCTTCCGCTGGAAACGGCGATGAGAACAGCGTACATTTGCAGGCGGCTGTGAATTTCATCCGGAACGGCAGATTCACAGAGGCTGTCCGGGTACTGAACGGCATCAGCAACCGAAATGCACAGTGGTATTATGTTTCTGCCGTTGCAAACTCCGGTGCCGGAAACAATGCAACTGCACTCCAGTACGCAAGGACTGCGGCGCAGATGGAGCCGAACAACTATGAATATCAGAAACTGGTGCAGCAGCTGGAATCCCCCGGTTTCTCTTATCAGCAGATGCAGCAGCCCTATATGGGCGGCAGTCTTGATGACAGCGGATGTGTTCGATGCTGCGCTGCGAATATTCTGCTGAATCTGTTTCTCGACTGCTGCTGTCACTGTTATTAAAAAGAAAACACAGAACTGCTGGGAAAACGGCAGTTCTTTTTTTGGAAGATTTGCACAAGTTTTTTTCCGAAAACTGTACCATCTGAGAAAAATATCGGACGGTCTCGGAATTTTCACGGAAAAGTGTTTACTTTTCCTGCGAGATATGGTATGATGACTAATAAGGTCATACCAATTTCAGAGACGGTTCCCCTGGAGCTGTCTCAAAGAATGAGGAGATTCTGTGATGTTTTTCAATCATAAAAATACAGAACCCGGGCAACCGCAGGGTTCGAATCCATTTTTTTATTATGGCGGAAATTATCCCGGAGAAACATCCGAACCTTTTTATCATTCCGGAATCAAGAACTATAACCTGCGTGTGTCCATTTCAACACACATCGGAAAAGTTCGCGGCAACCACGAAGATAATTTCTATCTGGAAGGGCTGTACATGAACGATATTTTCCGGAACGATTTTTCCGCATCTTATACCATTCACTATGCAGACGGCATGAGTTTTGCCGTATTCGATGGTATGGGCGGTGCAGCATACGGCGAGGTCGCATCTGAGATCGCCGTGCAGACGCTGCGGAAGTATGAGAAAAAGCTGAAACACGCCGACGGGACACGTATGCTGGATCAGCTCATTTCTTCGTATACCTCTGAGGCGAACAATGCCATCTGTGATATGCTCACAGAAAAGCACTGCCAGAACGGCGGAACTACTTTCTCCATGCTCTACTTTCTCGGTGATGCAGTCAAGCTGTATTACCTGGGTGACAGCCGGATCTACCGGTATCAGGGCAGCGACTTAACGCTGCTCACACGGGATCATACCGTTGCCAACCAGAAAGTGGAAGCTGCTATTTATACAGAAGAAGAAGCAAAGCACAGCCCCGATCAGCACCGTTTGACATTGTTCATCGGTTCAGACCGCAAAAAGGCAGGGTTAAATGCGGACAGCAGACCCCCTTTGCCGCTGGAAGTCGGCACAAAGTTTGTACTATGTACCGATGGACTGACCAATATGTGTGCGGACGAGGAAATTGCAGAACTTCTCTCCCAGAATTATTTCAACGAAGCAGCAGTGCTGGTGCAAGCCGCACTGCAGAATGGCGGCGTGGACAACATTACCTGCATTGTTTTGGAGGTACTCCCCGCCACCCAGGACGCAGAAGACGACTGATCTCGTTTTCTCTCCGGTATATCTGCCATAGAAAAACGGCACGTGGTATTTTTTCCACGTGCCGTTTTGTGTTTTACTCGTTACTCTCAGATGCGTTCCACTTTCATCATATTTGTGGTGTTGGAAACGCCTACCGGTGCGCCGGCAGTAATAACGACGATATCGCCCTTATTGACCATATCCGAACGCAGCGCCGCATGAATCGAGGAATCAAACAGTGCATCGGTATTGGCAACCTCATCCACCAGCATGGGATATACGCCCCAGCTCAGATTCATCTGACGCTGTACCCGTTCGCTGACAGTACAGCTGATGATCGGACAGCAGGGACGATACTTGGAGATCTCTCTCGCTGTCACGCCGGACATGGTCACAGTCAGAATAGCGGCTGCATCCAGATCGTGCGCTGTGGTAACCGTAGCGTGAGCGATGGCATTTGCAATATCCGCATTCTTCTTGGTGCGGCTTGCAGAGTGCATCCCCTTATAGTCAATATCATCTTCTGTGGTACGCGCGATCAAGTCCATGGTGCGGACAACTTCTACCGGGAAAGCACCGGCAGCGGTTTCACCGGACAGCATGATTGCACTGGTGCCGTCATAGATGGCATTGGCAACGTCTGTGATCTCCGCACGGGTCGGACGAGGATTGGTAATCATGGACTCCAGCATCTGTGTTGCGGTGATGACCTGCTTGCCAGCCTGGTAACCCTTCCGGATCAGCTGTTTCTGCACGGACGGGATCTGTTCAAACGGAATCTCTACGCCCAGATCGCCACGGGCAACCATGATGCCGTCCGACGCCTCCAGAATCTCGTCAATATTCCGGACACCCTCAACATTTTCGATTTTCGCAATGATGCGAACATCAAACCAGCCCAGACTCTGGGTGTACTTCCGCAGATAGTCAATATCCGCAGAGGTGCGGACAAAGCTGGCTGCAATGAAATCAAAGCCCATTTTTGCAGCAAATTCCAGGTCGTTCTTATCACTTTCGCTGAGATAAGGCATAGACAGCTGTACGCCCGGCACGTTGATGCCCTTGTTATTGGAAAGAACGCCGCCGTGGATAACATGGCAGACGATGTTGGTCGCATTTACTTTTTCGACAACCATTTCAATGACGCCGTCGTTTACCAGAATGTGTACGCCCGGTTTTACGTCACGGGGCAGATTCTTGAAAGAGATGCTGCCGACCTTTTCGTCACACAGCACATCATCTGTTGTCAATGTATAGGTATCGCCTGTTTCGATGGTGACCGGCTTGTCATCCACAAAGCGTCCCAGACGAATCTCCGGTCCTCTGGTGTCCATCAGCGTTGCAATGGGAAGTCCCAGTTCTTTCCGCAGGCGTGCGATCTGTTCAAACCGCTTTTCATGCGTTGCATGGTCTCCGTGGGAAAAGTTAAATCGTGCCACATTCATGCCGGAAAGCATGATCTGCCGCATGACAGAATCGTCATCTGTCGCAGGTCCGATCGTACAAACAATCTTCGTCTTTCTCATATTACTCACGCATCCTTTAATTTCTTGATGGCTTTTTTACTTACTGTTATAGTATAACACAAAAAAGCTGAAATGAAAAGTTAATTTTCTGAAAAGTATTCCGACTTTCTCTTTTTAGAAATAAGCAGTCCGCAGAAATTCATTTCATTTTCAAAGGAAAAAGCATTTATTTGTTTGCTTTTTCTAAAAAAGCATCCAGATTTTCGGAAAGAATTGCACGATTTTCCCCGTCTGTCAGTCCCAATGCGAAAAAGCGCTCCAATTCCGCATCATAATCCCACATGGGATAGTCCACGCCAAAGAAACAATTCTCAGCGCCGAAATGCGAAATCAGCTTTCGGATCTCCTCCGGCGGCAGGAACGGCAGGCTGCTGCTGGTATCAAACCGCAGCCGCTCATCCGGCTGGAGAATGGCATTTGCCTCTTTCCACTGTCCCCATCCGCCGAAGTGGGCTGCAATCAGCCGCAGTTTCGGGAACTGTCGCAGCACCATTGCCAGCCGGTACGGGTGCGAAAAATCTGAGCGTGCATCGCCCATGTGCATCAGGATGGGCAGCCCGGAACTCTGGATCATATCATACATGGGGTATGCTCTGGGGTCGTCAATGGGAAAGTTCTGAAAGTCCGGGTGCAGCTTGACGCCGCAGAGATGCAGCTGCTGCAGCTGTTCAAAGTCTTCCGCCACATGGTCGGCGTAAGGGTGCAATGTGCCGAATGCGGTACACATGGGATAGGCTGCGGCGCAGGACGCCAGAAAGCTGTTGATAGAATGCACCTGTGTCACCGTGGTCGCCGGCGAGCAGATCAGAAAGTTATCTACACCGGCAGCCATGCCGTTTTCCAGCATCTCCGCCACTCTGCCGTGATACTCCATAGGCAGGTCATAAAAATGGGAAATGCCCTCTGTTGCTTTTTCGGCGATCTTGTCGGGGAAAACGTGGGCGTGTGCATCTGTGATACGATAACCGTTTTTCAAAATGATTCCTCCCCTGTTCAGAGCAGCTTTTTGATTTTCGGATGACTTGCCATGAGCCGTTTGGTTCCCACCTGGTCGAAACCGACTTCCAGCATAGCATCATTTGCCATTTTCGTGATAGCCAGAACAGTGCCGTCCCCAAAGGTTGCATGGCGCACCCGTTCTCCCACATGGAATTCTTTCGGCTCTGCCTTGTATTTCTGTGGTTTCGCCGATGCCATCTGCCGCTGCAGCGAAATAGACTGCACGGATTCCAGCTTGTCTGCGGAAATTCCACGGCGAGACTGCCGCTGAGAAGCCTCCTGTTCGATCAGCTGCCGGTCGATCTCTGTCAAGAACTGGGACGGCAGATTGCGCATGGTCATACCGAACAGCATTCGGCTCGCAGCGGTAGTCAGCGTCAGCTTTTTCTTGGCACGGGTAAGTGCCACATACGCCAGGCGGCGTTCCTCTTCCAGATCTTCCCGGGAATCCAGGCTGCGGTTTCCAGGGAAAACGCCCTGCTCCATTCCCACCAGAAAGACGTTCTGAAATTCCAGACCTTTCGCAGAATGAACAGTCATCAGCATGACCACATCCTGCTCCGGCTCGTACTTGTCCACATCGGTATACAGAGAAATCTCCTCCAGGAATCCGCCCAGGGACGGCTCCTCCGCCTCGTTCTGATACGTCAGAATGGAGGACTTCAGTTCCTCTACGTTTTCCAGGCGGAAAGTGCCCTCTTCGCCCATCTGTTCCAGCGCCGCACGATAGCCGGTTTTCTCCAGGACCACATCCAGGAATTTTTCCAGCGGCAGTTCCCGTTCTGCCTCGATCAGTTCATCCCACATCACAGCAAACTTTTTCAGCGCATTCATCTTTTTGGAAAGTACCGGATACTGATCGGCGTTCCGCATTACTTCCAGCGGAGAAAGGTGCAGATCCTGGGTGATGTCCTGGAGCAGCGACAAGGTGGCGTCTCCGATGCCACGTTTCGGCTCATTGACGATTCGTTCAAAACGCACCCGGTCATTGGGATTTTCCACAATGCTCATATAGGCGATGATATCCCGGATTTCCTTGCGGTCGTAGAAACGAGTGCCGCCGTAGATACGGTACGGCACGCCGCTGCGCACCAGCGCACGCTCCAGCATATTGGACTGGGCGTTCATCCGGTACAGAATCGCATGGTCGCCGTATTTCGCACCCTGTTTCACGTTCTCAAGGATTTTCTTGGAGACATATGCCGATTCGTCGGACTCGTCCGCAGCCTTATACCAGGTGATCTTCTCCCCTGCGCCGGCATCCGTCCAGAGGTGTTTGGACTTTCTGCCGTCGTTGTTGGCAATCACGCTGTTGGCGGCATCCAGAATGTTCTGGGTGGAACGATAGTTCTGTTCCAGACGAATTACGGTACACTGCGGAAATTCCTCTTCGAATCCCAGAATGTTCTCGATCGTCGCACCACGGAAACGGTAGATGCTCTGGTCATCATCACCTACTACACAGAGGTTGCCGCTGGCATGGGTCAGCAGCGAGATCAGCTGGTACTGTGCGTGGTTGGTATCCTGGTACTCGTCCACCAGAACGTAAGGGAAACGGTACTGATACTTTGCCAGTTCCTCCGGGAATCGCCGGAACAGTTCTACCGTCAGATAAATGATATCGTCAAAATCCAGTGCATTGGAGGCACGCAGATGCTGCTGGTATACACCGTACAACTTTGCAATCATCATCTTTCGATAGTCACCGCCGGCATCTTCCAGCATCTCTGCCGGAGAGATCATGGCATCCTTTGCCCGGCTGATCTCCTGGATCACACTGCGGGGCGGGAACTGTTTTTCCGACACATTCACGTCAGAAAGGCAGTTCTTCATCAGCCGCCGTGCATCATCTGCATCGTAAATGGCAAAGTCGCTGTCATACCCCAGCAGGGTGATGCTCCGGCGCAGGATGCGCACGCACGCCGAGTGAAAAGTAGACGCATTGACAGATGCGGCGATCTCCTCCCCCAGCGTACTTGCCAATCTGGCACGCATTTCTCCCGCCGCTTTATTGGTAAAAGTGATCGCAAGAATATTCCACGGGCGAATCGGTGCAATCGCCAGAATCTCACGCAGGCGTTCCACATCTGTCTCCGCTTTTCCGTCTATGTAATCCTGCAGCCACACAGCATCCTCTTCCGGCAAAAAGCCGTCTGCCTTGGCATAGCCGTCTCCGAAATAGATCATGTTGACAATGCGGCTGATGATTGCCGTTGTTTTGCCGCTCCCTGCGCCGGCAAGCACCAGCACCGGACCGTTTACGGAGAAAACGGCTTTCTGCTGCTGTTCGTTCAAAGAACTGAAGTATGTTTGAAATGCCTTTCGTTTCAGCGCAATGCACTGCTGTTCTGTCATGTTTTTCTCTCCCTGCTTTCTCAATATTGTCTCAGATGTCTAGCATCTGTCTGGTTCTATCAAGGTATATGTCCGAATGTGGGACACGCTTTTATTATACCATATTCCGCTGCGTTTGAAAAGATGCACTGCAAACTTTTCACAATTTTCCGCTGCCGCATCCTTTTTCAAGAAAACATCATGCTGATATTTTCTTGTTTTTTCGCATGATGTTTTCTATTTTATATCCCATGTTTTATCAATTGACAATTGCAGAAAAATTGGATATGATATACCTGTCCGCTGCTGCCGGTTCTAATGTGCTGTTCTCCGACGTATCATAGAAACAGGAAGTCTAACAACGCAGCGGCTCTGCCGCATCGCACAGGAGGTTTTTATGCAGCGAAAAGCGATCTCATTTTTGATTATGTGTACCATAGCCACCGCATTTTTCACCAATAGTTCCGTATCCGCCGCCGCTGAGGAATTCGTACCGGGCGGCAGTGCTGCACTGCCTGCCGTCTCTTCTTACGAATCCTGGATGCAGTTTGAAACGCCGGATACCAACACCCCTGCAATCGACACAGACGGCTGTCTGAACTATACACTCGCCAAGCTGAGCGCACGGTACAATCTGCCAGTTCCCGGTGTCAGCCTGCTCTCCGATTCCTATGATTATTACACCGCTTTTTCGGAAAAGGTACTGTCCGGCGGCGCAACGAAAATGGACAGCCTGGCAAATCAGTACCAGGCGTATCTCACCCGGCAGGAATCCGTCTGGCTTTCCGGCAATCTGGAAGAGCGCATCGCACAGGCATATGCGGTCTGCGCTGAAACGGGGACAGAACGCTCACAGAGCTACATCCTGCAAATGACAACAGCATCCGGCAGCGATCACTATGTATTGGTAGATTACATCGACACCGAACAGAAACGGCTTTACCTGCTGGATTCCGGCTCGTGGTATGTGGAGTATCTGGGAGATGCCAAAACCATGGAAAAGGGCTACTGCATTACCGCAGTCCACCCGTTTCATATTTTCAAAATGCCGGGTGATACAGACGGCGACTTTCTGCTGACGCAGTGTGACATTGATAATCTGCTGCACGGCGCATACGAGGATACGCTTTCCGGAGACGCAAATCACAGCGGCACGGCTGACCTTTCGGATGCCGTCTATCTGGCGCATCTGATACAGTCTGTGGGACATCTGAGTGTTCAGCACGCTCTGGAAACAGAGATACCGCCGATCGCCACTGCAACCACATCTGCCGATGCGCTGCCCACCTTCTGGAACAGTCAGATTTTTCAGCGACAGCTTGCCAAATGAGAAAGAGTCCGCCTGCACAGTTACCGTGCGGACGGACTCTTTTCTATTACATCTTAGGAATCCTGGTTGTTTACCTTTACAAACTGTATGATCCAGTCAGAGATCTGTACATTTGCCTCCTTCTGGTATTTTTCCTGCAATTCGTTATAGCGTTCTTCCTCTAAGCCAGCCTCAGCGGTCAGCTGCCAGCCCGGCTGCTGCGATGCGCCGACATAATAAATTAGGCAGGAAATATAGGAACTGTCCAGGATCGTCACATCCCCTGCTTTTCTGGATTCGTCAAAGCACCAGTCACGCCAGGTGGTCATCAGCTGCGACCGGGTCACATTCTGGTACAGTCCACCGGACACGGAGGTGTCTTCGGTGTACTGGTCAGCCAGTGCCGCAAAAGTTGTCTCTTCCTTGTCACTGGCGTTCCATTCCTCCAGCGCCTTTTCTGCTGCATCATGGGCGCCCGATGCGGAGTCGTATGTGTTTGCCGTGAAAAGGATCTGCCGCAGGTTCACCGGATGGGTCTCGTCACGCTCCGGTGCAGCAGTCAGCAGGCAAACGGTGATCGTTTTGTTGTCTGTATCGGTGAAAAGCTTGCTGTCCCCGACTTTGGTGTCCGCAGAAAACGCCCATTCGCTGATAGAGTCATTCTGCGTATAGGAGACATCTTCCATGCAGAGCGTCTTGACCTGGGATGCCAGTTCCTCTTCTGTCAGCGAAGTGTTCTGCGCATAGTAATCATGCACCCACTGTTCAAAGGATTCTTTGGTGTCACAGCGCCGCAGATTTCGTGCCAGTTCTTCTGCCTGGCTCTGGCTGATGGTGGTGCTGTCGCTGGAATCGTCATAGGAAAATGAAAATTCCATATAGCTGCACACATCCATTTCTGTAGGATTTTTCTCGTAATAGGCGTTCAGTTCCTCTTCCGTGAAGTTGAAATTGTCCTGGATATGCGTGCTGAAACTCTGCGCCTTGAAGTACAGTTCCAGTGCGTGTGTTACGTTTTCCTCTTTTACCGTATCTGGCATGGTGCTGAAATCAATCTGTTTTTTCGCAGACGCCACCAGAGAAGAGATGTCTTCCTCCGGCGTGTAATTTTCCGCATCTGCCGCCTCACAGAATGCCAGAATGTTCTTGGCATACTCTTCCGCAGCATCGGTGAAATATGCCTCCCAGGTCGTATCATTATCGTAATTCTGGTCGGCTAACGGTTTCGAGGTGTCCGGCACATTGGAAGAGCCGGACTCGGAATTGCTGGTGATGTAGCCGTTATAGATCTGCCACGCATAAAAAGAGACCTCTGCCGCATTCAGCTTATAGTGCGCCGTCTTTCCGGCAGAAAGCAGCTGGGTCATCGGCTTTTCCCGGACGAACCAGGTCGTTCCGCCGGCAACGACTGCCACAGCCGCTGCGCAGCACACAATTGCCGTGACAGTCTTTTTGGTGCGGTGTTTTTTTCGTTTTGCCTTTTCGGATTCCTTTCGCTTTGCTTTACGCTGTTCCGCCAGGAACGCCTGTTTTTCCGATGGTTTCTTTTTATTTGCCATATTGTATCCTCGTATTTCTATTGCACAAATCATTCTCAGCGTATATCGCCTTTGTACAATGCAGTTTCTTTTAACAGTATAGCACATTTTCAGACAAAGTGCAAGAAAAAAGCGAAATTTTGTGTCCTTCCCCATTTTCCGTGTTATTCCGCCGGGATGGAACAGATTAAATCGCTGCACAGCGGGCATACTCAAAGGGACAGGAGGCGTATTATGGCTTTTCAAAAAGTAATGATTTCCGGTATCAACACATCCGAACTCACCGTTTTGAAAGAGGAAGAAAAAATCGCCCTGCTCCGGGAGATACGGGACACCGGGAGCAAAGCCGCACGGGACAAACTGATCCAGGGGAATCTGCGTCTGGTACTCAGCGTTATACAGCGGTTCACCGGGAGAGGTGAGGATATCGACGACCTGTTCCAGATCGGTGTTGTGGGTCTGATAAAAGCGATCAACAACTTCGACCTGACCAAAGAGGTACGATTTTCCACCTACTGCGTCCCCATGATAAGCGGTGAACTGCGCCGGTATCTCCGGGACTTCAACCAGATCAAGGTGAGCCGGTCACTCCGGGATATGGCATACCAGGCAATGCAGGCAAAGGAACGGCTGACAGCAAAGCTGCAAAAAGAACCGACCGTCAGCGAGATTGCCGAGGAAATCGGCGCAAAACGGGAAGATGTCGTGGTGGCGCTGGAGAGCATCAGCGACCCGGTCTCGATCTACGAGCCAGTATATTCGGAATCCGGGGATGCGCTGTATGTCCTCGACCAGATCAGCGACCGTGACACCATGGAAAGCTGGCTCGGCGAACTCTCCCTGCGCAGCGCCATCCGCAAGCTGGGAAAACGGGAGCAGAACATCCTGTACCTCCGCTTTTTTCAGGGGCGCACCCAGACAGAGGTTGCAAAGGAGATCGGCATTTCACAGGCACAGGTCTCCCGGCTGGAGAAAAACGCAATCCTCCAGGTGCGCAGCGCAGCAGGCGTTGAGAAAAGCTGAAATGTAAGAAATGACGCATCGAACGTTCATCTGCATGAAAAGCAAGGGCAATTCTGCATAACTTATGCAAGATTGCCCTTGCTTTTTTGAATGGAATATGTTATAATGGATAAAACACCGCAAAAAACACATATGATATAGAAAAGCATCTCACAAATTCATAACGGAGGGAAATAAGGTGAAAATTCAAAAATCTGCGGAAGATTACTTAGAAACTATCTTGATCTTATACAATCGCCGTGGCACTGTACACGCCATTGACATTGCCAACGAGCTTGCATTCTCAAAGCCCAGCGTCAGTGTGGCAATGAAAAATCTGCGGGAAAACGGTTATATCACTGTCAATGAAAACAACGAGATCTCGCTCACAGAACCTGGCCGCAAGATCGCAGAGACGATCTATGAACGTCACACCCTGCTTTCCGGCTGGCTGATGGCACTCGGTGTTGATCCCGAAATCGCTGTGGAGGATGCCTGCCGCATGGAACACGTCATCAGTGCAGAAAGCTTTGCAGCCATCAAAAATCATGTACAAAAATCTTTTCAGAAGTCCACTTCTGAGACATAAGGACGTGACCCTTTCATGCTGAAACGAATCGTGACCATCCAGGATATCTCCTGTTTCGGAAAATGCTCTTCCACCGTTGCACTGCCGCTGATCTCGGCAATGGGCGTAGAGGCGGCTGTGATCCCCACTGCCGTTCTTTCCACCCACACCAGCGGATTCACCGGTTATACCTTCCGGGATCTGACAGCAGATATCCCCCAGATCGCTGCGCACTGGAAAGGCTTAGATCTGCACTTTGACGGAATCTATACCGGCTATCTGGGTTCCAGAGAGCAGGTGCAGATCGTTGCAGACTTTTTCGATCTGTTCCGCAAAAAGGACACCACCATCGTGGTGGATCCGGTCATGGGAGACGGCGGAAAAATGTATGCCGGATTCACGCCGGACTTTGCCCGGGAAATGCGAAAGCTTTGCGCAAAAGCAGACGTGATTGCACCGAATCTGACAGAAGTTTCTCTGCTTTTGGATGTGCCTTATGCGGAAACGTGTGACATGGAGCAGATCCACAGCTATCTGAAACAGCTGACCGAACTGGGATGCCGCACGGCGGTCATCACCGGTGTCCGCAAGGGTGACGGTCACGGCGCTGCCGCCTATGACAGCGAAACGGGAAAGTTCTACGAATCCTACCGGAAACACACCCCGGAACGGATGCACGGCACGGGCGATATTTTCGCAAGCGTTCTGTCCGGTGCGCTGGTGCGTGGTGCGTCTATTGCGCAGGCGCTGTCCATTGCGGTCAACTTCACCGCTGACACCATCGAGGTCACACAGGCGGATTATGAGGACGTACACCGGGAAAAGCTGCCGTGCTACAGTGTGGAATTTGAATTGTGCATCGGCAATCTGGTGAACTATGTCAAGGAAATTCAGTAATCCTTTCTGGCAATACAAAAGAGACCGCAGAAAGACTGCGGTCTCTTTTTTCGTTTCGGCATACACGAAAGCCTGTCGTACATTCCCGATGCCCGGCAGGCTTTTCCGTGTGTCTCATTTTTTCATTTTCCCAAAGTTTACAGCACATATTTGTATCGGATGAATGCGCTTTCCCATACTAAACAGGCTTTTCCCTTTGCATTTTCACTGCTTTCAAAGAGGGATGGAAAGTTTTTTGTGACCTGCCGCTGCGGCAGGTGATGCGAAAGGAGTTCGAAAAGGAACTGGGTATCTTGTACGCCGCACGCTCCTTTTCTACGATGCTATTATAGCACTGCCTTGCCGTTATGACAAGGCTTTTGTCATAAGTGCTCTGTTTCTTGTCAAAACAAGATGGTGAAAGGCGGTCTGTATGCCATAATTCTGAAATATTTTTGTTCCAGAAAAAGCCTATTTTTACCGAATGATTTATGTTATAATGAATAAGGATTTGTATTCATAAGCATATGCAAAAATTTCTTAGGAATACAAGTCAAGCGGACACCGCCGAATCATGAGATCGTGCAATGCGGCACGATATAAGAGGGATGGAGAATTAATGCGAATCGTAATCTTTGACGACGAGCCGTGCATCGGACTGCAGCTGAAAAAGCTGCTGGAGGAAAGCGGCAATGATATGACCGTGGAATATTTCCAGGAATGGCACACGCTGCAGTTTTATTTTTCACAGCACGCCCATGTGGACGCTGTCTTTATGGATATCTGCTTTCAGGGCAGCACGCAAAACGGCATCGACTATGCGGAAAAGCTGGCAAAATCCAACAGCCAGACAAAGTTTATTTACGTCACCGGGCATCCGGAGGACTATTTGCAGCAGATCTTTCTGAGCAGCCACGTGAAACCATACGGTTATCTGCCAAAGCCTTTTCAGAAAGACGATGTGCTGAACTATGTCAGGAAATTGCAGGCGGATACTTCAGATTCATCGGAAGTGTTTGCCTTTAAGCCGGTGGGCGGACAGGCGGTCTATCTTTCCCTGCCGGATGTGCTGTATTTTTCCAGCGACAGACGCTATGTCACAGCGCACACCGCCCGTGGAGACTACACCGGATACTATCGGCTTTCTGATCTGGTAAAGCAGCTGCCGCATTATTTTTACCAGTGCTACAAAAGCTATCTCATCAATCTGAATCATGTACAGTGCATCGAAAACAAAAGCGTCACAATATACGGCGAAAGCATTCCCATCAGCGCCTTTGGACATCGTTCTGTTGCAGACAACCGCCACGAACTGATCCGCCGCAAAAGCGAACTGCACGGTTAAGAGGTGGAGCGGATGGCAAACTTTTTCTACACCTTTAATTTCACCATTTCTGTAATGCTCATTTACCTGTTTATGCTGCTGTTCACCCGTGTTACCATGGGAAAAGCGAAAATTGCGGCAACAGTCTGGAACGGCATTATAACATTTGCAACCAGTTTGGCGTTCTGTCTGATTCCGTGGATGCTGTACGGCGATGCGTCCTACTGGATCCTGCACAAACACGAACAACTTTACACGCTCCTGCACTGGAGCATATTCTTCGTCTTTTATCTGACAGCGTATCCGAAGGAATCCATTCTGATACGCTGTTTTAATGCAGTGGTAAATTTCATCATTTTCGCCGCAGCAGATATTTCTGTTGTTTTGCTTGCCGGCGCTGTAGATGCAGTGTTCGGGATACACTATGCCGAGGTTATTGCATCCACAGAGCGCTGGTCGAAGTGGTATAATCTTTTCACTACCATGCCGGTAGTACTGCTGTACCTGGCAATAATTCCCCTGCTGAAATGGCTCTATCCCCGTCTGCATATCCAGCTGAAAAACCACAAACAGGTGCTCTGTCTGATGACATTTCCCCTGGCGCAGTTCTTCGCCATTTACACACTGGTCACCATTTTGCAGCAGTTCCATGCCATCGGCACCTCTCCGGGAATGCAGCTGTTACTGGGGGCAACCATCCTATTAAATGTAGTATCCAGCATTGTGCTGCTGTACTTCATGAGAAAGATGTACCAAAAGGAACAGGAAGAACAAAAGATACGATTCTTCGAAGAATACGAAACGCTGTCCAAGCAGTATCAGACCCAGGCGGAACAGGCATCCCAGCAAGTTGCTGAACTGCGGCACGATTTCGACAACCAGATGCAGGTATTCTCCGGATTGATGCAGTCCGATGCAGTGGAGGACGCCATGCAGCTGGCAAAAGAATTACAGACCAGATTCCAGGATCAAAAGCTGAAACTGCAGTACTGCGAAAACACCATTGCCAATGTAATTTTACAGCAGACCGCAGAGACCTGCCGCAAAAAGCAGATCAACTTTGAAGTCCGCTGTTCCCTGCCGGAAATGCTGAACATCCGCCGGGTGGATCTTTGCAGCCTTTTAATCAATCCGCTGCAAAATGCGATCCAGGCATCGGAAAAAGTGCCGGAGGGAGAACGGCAGATCTCGTGCAGCATCTGGCAGGAAAACAGCATGGTCTTTTTCCGCATCCGCAACCGGAAGGCAAACGAAGTCCAGGTGCAGGACGGCAAATTCCAGACCACAAAGCAGGACAAGTCCAGACACGGATTCGGCATCGACATCATGGAACACATTGCAAAGTCCTACGGCGGCACAGCAGATGCCAGCTATGACGACCAGTTCTTCACCATTGTCATTCAGCTGAATCTGCCGGAAACTGCACCGCTGGAGGAATCGGAAAAGGAGGCAGTGGAATGCACACATTAAAAATATTCTGGGAAATGGGTAATCTGACTTTTTCCGCAATGTGTGTCGTTGTATTTGTACTCCTCTATTCCAATATCACACTGGGAAAGGCAAGCCGCACAGCAAGAACAGCACTGTTTTCTTTTAGCCTGTTGATCCATATTGCCTTTTTTGCCGTTTCTTACATCATGTACGGCAATGTCGCTGTGCTGATGCTGAATGACCTGCGAATACTGTTCAATATATTTAGCTGGGGTTCCTATCTTGTCTACTATCTCGCCGCCTATCGAAACCATCCGGTTTCCAGACGGTTGTTCCATTTCCTAATCAACTGCGTTTCCATGTCGTTTTGTGATGTGCTGAGCGTCCTGCTCTTCAGCGTATTTGATGCCATCACCGGATATCACACGGCAGTTCTGCTGATGGCGGATGAGCGATGGGAAAAGTGGTATTGCTTTATCGGCTATATCGGTACAATCACGTTCTATCTGATCTTTCTCCACTTCCTGAAAAAATTCGTGCATCGGAGAAAAATGCGGACGCTGATGGAACAAATCACGCAGAAACTCCCCTATCTGGTCTTTCCCGCTGCACAGGCAGCCATTGTTCTGACGCTGACCTTTATCATCCAGAAGTATCGGATCATGTCCAATTCTCCCATTATCCTGCTGCTCGTGGCAATCACATTTTGTCTGGGCGTGGTTTCCAATGTCATGCTGTTCCACTTCATCCGGAATATGCAGGAAAAGGAACAGATCGCACAAAAATTACAGTTTTACGAACAGTATGAAGCGCTTTCCCTGCAATACCAGGAACAGGCAGGACGAGTCTCTCACGAGGCGGCAAAAATGCGGCACGACTTCAACAACCAGATGCAGGTGTTTTCCGGGCTGATCGCCGCAAACGAGCTGGAAGATGCCAAGCAGTTTGCCGCAGAACTGCACAGCAAATTCCAGGACCAGGCGCTTCGGCTGCATTACTGTGAAAACAAGATCGCCAATGTGATCTTACAGCAGACTGCCGAACAGTGTGCTGCCCAGAACATCCGGTTTGAGGTGCAGTGCAGTCTGGCAGACGATTTGCCCATTCAGAAGATCGACCTTTGCAGTCTGTTCCTGCATCCGCTCCAGAACGCCATGCAGGCAGTGCAGAAACTTCCGGAGGAACAGCGCTGTATCTCCTGCAACGTGCAGCAGGACAAGGGATCTGTCTGCATCCAGGTACAGTGCTTTGCGGAAAATGAATCCGACCTGACAGACCGGCACAATGTTCTGGAGAAAATCGCCAGGGAATATCACGGGACGGCAGAGATCAGCTGTACCGGCAACGAATACACAATTTCAGTACAGGTTTTCCTGCCGGAAAATGAGGAGGCATCATGCAGTACCAAAGCGTAACCGCCGGCACATTTCTAGAACGTCCGAACCGTTTTATTGCAATGGTCGATCTGGACGGGCAGACAGAACGTGTCCACGTCAAGAACACCGGGCGCTGCCGGGAACTGCTTGTCCCCGGCTACAAGGTCTATCTGGCACATGGCACCAATCCGAACCGAAAGACCCGATACGATTTGATCGCAGTGGAAAAGGAGCGTCCCGGAAAGACTCCCCTGCTCATCAATCTGGACTCCCAGATTCCAAACGATGCTGCGGAGGAATGGCTGCGCAAGGGTACGCTTTTCTCCGAAAATGCCATAATTGAGCGAGAAGTCACCTATGGGAATTCCAGGTTCGACTTCAGAATCACAGACGGCGAAATGCAGTCCTTTCTGGAAGTGAAGGGCGTCACACTGGAACAGGACGGCGTTGTCTCCTTTCCGGATGCGCCGACACAGCGTGGCGTCAAACATCTCCGGGAACTGATTGCCTGCCGGAAAGCAGGATTCGGTGCATATCTGCTGTTTGTGGTACAAATGCGTGATGTTGTGCAGTTTCGTCCCAATGATGCCACAGACCCGGAATTTGCACAAACGCTCCGGCTCGCTGCGGCATCCGGTGTCAAGTTGCTCGCAATGGACTGCGATGTCACATCGGATTCGATGACACTGCGAAAGCCGGTTCCCATTTCTCTTTGAATATGCCGAAAGCGCCTGTTTTCCCCCCACAGGGATACGAAACAGGCGCTTTTTCTGTACTTATGAAAAGAAGTCCTCCAAAAGCCGGCGCAGTTCGCCCTCGCTGGATGCGGTGATTCCCTGTTCCAACTGCTCCCGGTCATATTCCGAAAGCAGATTCAGCGGTTCATCCAGCAGCTCATATGGGGTACTGCTCCCGATGCGGTACAGCCCGACCTTTCCGTCTGCGATCCGCATCAGATAGCCGGGATCTGTGGGCGGCTGCGATGTTGTGACACCCTGTACGGCGCTTTTTTGGTGCCGCACGGACAAGGTCATAGAACCGCCGACGATCACAAGAGAGATCACCAGCGCCGTCAGAAACATCCATACTGTTTTGTTTTTTTCCATGTGTTTTTCCGCCTTTCTTTCTCTGTGCGCCAGGAAGATTTTCCAAATTATCTGAATAAGTAACAAAAGTATTCTTCCCAAAATTCCGAACTTTATACAATCTGCATATTTTTCAAAGAAAATTTGCCGTACCTCTTAACAATGCCGTGAAAATGTGATATAATAATATGGTATATCATTCTGCTTTTTATCCGGCAGAACCGTATCAGAGAATTCAGACATTCCTGCGCACAGGCTGCCTGTCAGCTTTACGCAGGAATGTCTCAACAACGAATTTCCATGTGATCTGCAATTTGCTGTATGAAACGGCAAAACCTGCGGCACACTGGGCTTTTGGAAGGAATCAAAAATATGGATAACAACAAAAAACGAAACCAACCTGCTCGGAATGAGAAAACAAACCGAAACGGCAAGAGCGGCGGCGTTCCGATGCGGAAATACTACGGACCGACCGGCACGCCGGACTATCCCTATCACAGTCCGGAACTGGACGAGCCAACCGTCAAGGAAAAGCGTTTTCCGGTTCTGCGGCGTTCGCTTTCCATTCTCGGTTCTACCCTGGCGGCGCTTTTCATGATTCTGATTATCACCTGCACCATTGTGGCAACTGCGCTGGTGGTATATGTCATGAACTTCCGGGACGATGTTTCGAATGTCACCATTGAGGAGATGGAGCTGTCCTACAATACCAACATCTATGCCCAGGACAGCAGCGGCGAATGGGTGAACATTTATGAGGTCACCAACGAATCGCAGCGCATTCCCATCAGCATTGACGATATTCCCCAGCACACGAGAGATGCTTTCGTCTGTGCCGAGGATGAGCGTTTCTACACCCACGACGGTGTAGACTATAAGCGTACTGTTTCCGCTTTTGTCAATATGTTCGTGCATATTTACGATACCAACCAGGGCGGTTCTACCATTACACAGCAGCTCATCAAGAACATCACCGGCGACAGCGAGCAGTCCCCTTCCCGTAAGATCCGGGAAATTTTCCGTGCGATGGAATTGGAACGTGCTTATTCCAAGGACAAGATCCTGGAGACCTACATGAACTACATCGGTTTCGGCGGTACTTCCAACGGCATTGAACATGCCGCCCAGAAGTACTTCGGAAAGAGCGCAAAGGATCTGGATGTGGCAGAGGCCGCCTGCCTGGCGGCGATTCCGAAAAGCCCGGAAACGCTGAATCCGTTTGCCGGCTACAAGGACGACACCACAGGTGAATGGGTCAACACCGGCAAACAGAAAAACAAAAAGCGCCAGGAATATGTTCTCTGGCAGATGTACAACAACGGCGCACTTACCTACGATGAATACCAGGCGGCTGTACATGAAAAGCTGGTCTTTACCGATTCGGATGAGTACAAGGCTGCACATCCGGAAACAGAAAAACAGGAGGAGACCGACCCGAACCAGCCCACCTCCTGGATCGTGGACGCCGCATTGTATGAAGTGGCAGATTATCTGAAGGAACAGTTTAATCTGAGTACGGAACAGGCGATCTCCCGTATCAATCGTGGCGGCTATCAGATCTACACCACTGTGGACCAGGATATGCAGGCATATGTGGAAGAGAAGTATAAAGATCTGGGAAACCTGGTGGAAAAGGACCGGGTTGCCAAGTGGGAAGATCAGAACGGCGACGGCGAGTACAGCTCGGATGAGATCGTTTATCCGGAATCTGCTTTCGTTGCCATGAACTACAAGGGCGAGATCAAGGCTATGGTAGGCGCAACCGGAGAAAAGACGCAGTCCCTTTGCTTTAACTATGCCACCATGGAACAGCGTCAGCCGGGTTCTACCATCAAGCCGCTGACCACCTATGGACTGGCGCTGGAAAGCGATCTGATCCACTGGGGTTCTATCTATAAGGATGAACCGATCGAAGTAGAGGGCAAGGCATGGCCGACCAACTACAGCGAGGACAGTTCGGCAATGTCTATCAGCCACAAGGAACTGAAAGTTTTCGAGGCGCTGGAAAAATCCTACAACACGGTCCCGGCTCAGCTGTGCCAGACACTGACACCGCAGAGCGTGTTTGACTTTGCAACTTCAAAAATCGGACTGGATCTGTGCAAGGATTCCGGTGACGGACATACAGACAATGCGTATTCTCCGCTGACCGTTGGTGCGCTGACCTATGGCGTTACACTGGAAAATCTGGTCAACGGCTATGTGCCTTACGGCAACGGCGGAACGCAGTACAAGGCGCATCTGGTCAGCAAGGTTGTCCAGGGTGCCGGAGATCTGATCTATGAGAACAACGGCGATCCGGAAGAGGCTGTCAGCAGCGAAACCGCTTATGTCATGAACAAGCTGCTCCAGGACGTTGTCAACAACGGTACCGGTCAGAAGGCAAAGCTGGAAAACAAGCACGTTGCCGGAAAAACAGGTACTACACAGGATTGGAACGACTTGACATTCGTTGGACTGACCGAGGATTTTGTCAGCGGCGTATGGCTGGGCTATAAGGAACGTTCTGAACTGAAAGATCACCACATCAAGTCAGCACAGATCTGGTACAACATCATCGGCGAATATGCAGACAGCATGGACACTGGTGCAGAATACCCGGAGAACGACAAGGTGATCGAAGGAAAAGTCTGCGCAAGAAGCGGCAAGATTGCCGGACCGAACTGCGAGGCAACCACTACCGGTTACTGGAAATCCAGCAATGCGCCGGTTTGCGATGAATGCGGCAAGTACAGCAAATCCACCAAGGCTACAGGCGAACAGGAAGAGGGTACATCCGAAACGACTGCTGCCGGTGAGCAAACCCAGGCAAATCACGAAAATGAAAACGGTGACGCAGCTACCGAGGCTGCAACACAACCTGCACAGACGCAGGCTGCACAATAAAGGCAATACCGCACAAGACATCAAGCTGCCTTGTGCGGTATTGTATGCCATCTCACATAATAAAAGGAGTATCGATCATGCAACAAACTTATCTTCTCTGCTGCCCCTGTCACTTTGGTCTGGAGCGCACCCTGCGCTTTGAGATTTCCAAGATCGGCGGCACGGATATAGCGGCACAGGACGGACGTGTGCTGTTCCGGGGCGATACGGAGACCATCGCCAAGGCAAATCTCTGCCTCTCTACAGCAGAACGTGTTCTCATTCAGCTGGGACAGTTCAAGGCGTTCAACTTTGAGGAACTGTTTCAAGGCGTTCGTGCGCTGCCGCTGGAACAGTGGATTGGAAAGGATGACGCTTTTCCGGTAAAAGGCCACGCTCTGGACTCCAAGCTGCACAGCGTGCCGGACTGTCAGTCCATCATCAAAAAGGCAGCTGTAGAACGGCTGAAGTCTGTTTATCACACCAACTGGTTCACAGAATCCGGTGCGGCGCATCCACTGCAGTTTACCATCCGAAAAAACATTGCCACCATCTACCTGGACACCACCGGCATCGGACTGCACAAGCGTGGCTATCGAAAGAACTCCAACGCTGCCCCTATCAAGGAGACGCTTGCGGCAGGTATTGTTGACCTGGCTCGTGTCCACTCGGACAGCATTGTCTGCGACCCGTTCTGCGGCAGCGGTACTTTTCTGATCGAAGCTGCATTTAAGGCGATGCGCATGGCACCAGGACTCAACCGCCGTTTTCTGGCGGAGCAGTGGACGCAGATTCCGAAAGCTGTCTGGCAGGATGCCCGTGCAGAGGCTGTGGCAAACATCCGGCATGACGCTGCATTTGAGGCGTATGGATTTGACGTGGATCCGGAGGCAATTGCCCTCACAGAGGAAAACTGCCGCAAAGCCGGTGTACAGCGGCGCATCCATCTGATGCAGCGTGACATTTCTGCTTTTGAGCCGATGGAGAATGCCATTACGATCTGCAATCCTCCATACGGCGAACGTATGCTGGACATCCAGCACGCCCAGTCTATCTACCGCATTATGGGCGATGTATTTCCGGCAGACAAGGCGCATCCCTGCTACATCATTACCCCGGACACAGACTTTGAACTGCACTTCGGCAAGCCGGCAAATAAAAAGCGGAAACTTTACAACGGCATGATCCAGTGCAATCTGATGAGCTATTACCAGGATTAAGGAGCGGTTTCTTATGCAGATCGTTATGATTCACGGACAGAATCACCGTGGTTCTACCTATCACATCGGCAAAATGGTTGCCGATGCGCTGGGCGGAACGGTGACGGAATTCTTTCTGCCACGGGATTTTGGCTCGTTTTGCGTTGGATGCAACAACTGCTTTATGAAAGACGAAAGCCTATGTCCGCACCATGCAAAGCTGAAACCGATCACAGATGCCATGGATGATGCAGATGTGCTGATCCTGACCAGTCCCGTCTATGTTTATCACGCCACCGGTGCAATGAAAGCCTTTCTGGATCATTACGGTTACCGCTGGATGGTACATCGGCCCGAACCGGCTATGTTTCACAAGCAGGCAGTCTGCGTTGCCACTGCTGCCGGCGCAGGAATGCGCTCTACCCTGCGGGATATGCAGGACAGCCTCTTCTTCTGGGGCGTTCCGAAAGTTTACCGCATAGGGAAGGCAGTTCACGCTGTATCCTGGGCCCATGTTTCGGAAACACAGCGGCGCAGCTGTGCAAAACAGGCAGATGCCATTGCAAAAAAGATTCTCCGGAAAAAGAAGGTACATCCGGGACTGAAAACAAAGGGATTTTTCCATATCATGCGCATGATACAGAAAAGCGGCAGCTGGAACGAAACGGATACCCGGTATTGGAAAGAAAAGGGTTGGATGCAGAAAGGTCGTCCCTGGAAGTAGTATTCCCCCTTTACAAGCATAGAAAAGAAAAAACGCTGAACGGTTCAGAAAAACAGTTCAGCGTTTTTGTGGTTCGCTCAAAGCTGCGGCGGCATTGCCTTAAATGTTCCAGCCGACTGCGATCAGAATGATCGGCAGCAGCACAAGCAATGTATTGCGGTACATCTTTTTGCGCAGTCGTTTCCATTCCGGCAGCGTCATTGCTTTTACACGTGGTGTTCCCAGCAAGACCAGCATCGCATTGGATGCGACATAAATGAAGTACGCATTGATGATAAACAGATAGAATGCGCCCAGCAGCATCCGGAGATTGCCGTTTGCGATGGCATAGCCGCAGGTACAGAGCGGCGGCATCAGCGCTGTTGCGATAGCTACGCCGGGAATGATGTTGTTGGATTTGTCCTGTCGTGTCTGCCCGACGATGCCGGCAATCCCACCGGACAAGGCGATTATCACATCGAAAAAGTTCGGATTGGTACGGGCCAGGAGCTGTTCTGTCGGCTCTTTGATCGGCGACAGCAGAAAATAAATGGTCGCAGCCGCAACACTCATGAGAATCTGCACCGCAAATCCAACAGAATGCCGTTTCATCAAATAGGCATCGTTGGACGCTGTGCCGTAAGCGATTGCCAGGATGCTGCCCATCAGCGGCGAGATCAGCATGGCGCCGATAATCACCGCAACGGAATTGGTATTCAGCCCCACGGAGGCAATCAGAATTGCACAGATCATGACGACCATGTTGGTGCCTGTGACTTTTCCGCCGGACAAAATGCGGTCTCGTATCTCTTCATTGGATGCCGCATCTTCTGTGATGGAAAACATCTTCCGGAAAACCGTTCTGAGGTTTTCCCGTTCCTTTTCCAGTTCCTGTCGTTTCACTGTGCCGCACCTTCTTTCGATGCAACAGTCTTTTTCTGAAATGCTGTCATAAGATTCCCCTTTCTGTACGGTTAATGATGTTGTGACTATTATAGCACAAATTGCAGGGTGACGTCAAATCCGGCGCAGAAAAAACAGAGCAGATGCAAAGTGTTACCCTCTGCATCTGCTCTGTTTCATTTGTGATTTTCCTTTCGGAGATGTTACCGGATAATATCGCTCCAGGTCACAGGAACGCCTGCGCCCCTGTTTGCCACGTAGTACATAACATAGAACATATCCTGGGGATCCAGCCGCTTTTCTGCGGTGTTCTTGCCCTCGGTGCTTTCAGTATCCGCATCCGCAAGGAAGTACGCCAGAACGGACAGGTTCTCGTCTGCTGCATCCGGAGAGGTTTCCAGGAGCTTTGTATCGGAGAAACCTGCGCCGACATAGGCGATATAGCGCATCAGCTCGTAGATATCTGTGGAATCCACCTTGCCGTCCAGGTTTGCGTCACCCTTTTTGCCGATGTAGACCATCGGACCGGTGATCTCGTATACTTCCCCATTTTCGGCGGTGTAGGTCGCTTTCAGATTTTCTGCGACGTATGCCGTATTTCTCGCCGCAAACAGTGCTGCCGGCGAATCGTATTCCAGGGTAACGTCTGCCGTAACGTCCACGGTTTCCCCTGCCGCATTGACCAGGCTGACGCTCATAAACGATGCCAGGTCAAAGGGCGTGCTGTCCTCTGCCGTGCAGTAGACTGATTCTGTCGAAATGGTAACAGAGATCTGACCTTCCGGTGTATCGGAACTGCTGGTCGAGGTGGAGGTTCCCGTTTCGGTTGTGGAAGTCGTTTCGCTTGTTTCGGTCGTTCCGCTTGTGGTGGAAGTGGTCGTGGTTGTTTCTGAAGAAGTTGTTGAAGCAGTTGTGGTGGTCGTTGTTGTATTTGTTGTGCTACTGGTTGCGGATGTAGTTGTTGTGCTTGTGGTTGTTGCACTTGCTGTTGTAATGGAAGTAGTGACAGTTGTTGTGGTAGTTGCTGTTGCAGAAGTGGTTGCTGTAGTTGTGGTAGAAGTTGTTCCGCTGGTGGTTGTGCTTGCCTTGGTTGTGAAAGTTGTTCCGCTGGTGGTTGTGCTTGCCTTGGTTGTGAAAGTTGTTCCGCTTGTAGTAGTGCTTACCTTGGTCATGGAAGTCGTTCCGCTGGCAGTTGTGCTTGCCTTTGTTGTGGAAGTTGTTCCGCTTGTGGTAACGCTTGCCTTGGTGGTAGAAGTTGTTCCGTTTATAGTAGTGCTTGCCTTTGTTGTGGAAGTTGTTCCGTTTGTAGTAGTGCTTGCCTTGGTTGTGGAAGTCGTTCCGCTGGTGGTTGCGCTTGCCTTAGTCGTAGAAGTCATTCCGCTTGTGGATGTGCTTGCCTTTGTTGTGGAAGTTGTTCCGCTTGTGGTAACTGTAGTTGCCTTGGTCGTGGAAGTTGTTCCGCTTGTGGTAACGCTTGCCTTTGTCGTGGAAGTCGTTCCGCTGATCGTTACGCTTGCCTTGGTCGTGGAAGTCGTTCCGTTGGTCGTTACGCTTGCCTTGGTTGCGGAAGTTGTTCCGCTGGTGGCTGTGCTTGCCTTGGTTGTGGAAGTCGTTCCGTTGGTGGTTGCGCTTGCCTTAGTCGTAGAAGTCGCTCCGCTGGTGGCAGTGCTTGCCTTGGTTGCGGAGGTCGTTCTGCTGGTGGCAGTGCTTGCCTTGGTTGTGGAAGTTGTTCCGCTGGTGATGACGGTGGTCGCCTTGGTGGTGGTCACCGTCGTGGTGGTAGTCGCCTGTGCGTTTACGATGACTGTTCCGGTCACAACGTTATAGTTGTCGCTGTCCGCCGGGGTAAATTCCCAGGTCAGCGTGTTCTTTCCGGCAGCAAGCCGCTTGATCTCGCCGACGATCTTCACCGTACCCTTGGTGCTGTTATCGCTGAGGATCAGCCCCAGTTCATCCACCGGGTCGCCCTCGGTGTGCTTGTCGCCGTCTACGGTCACTTCAACAGTAGGATCTGCCTTTGCAATGTGGAAGGTCAGCTCCGCTTTTTTCGATGCGCCGTTTTTCGCCGTCAGAATCAGCGTGGTTTTCACCTTATCCGTAGCCTTTTCCGGTGTGCCGGAAAGCACGCCTTCCGCTGTGAGGGTCAAGCCCTCCGGCAGTGCGCTTGCCGCATCCACCTGGAAGTCTACGCTTTCCAGAACGTCAAGGTTCGTCACGAAATCGTTCAGATCCAGCGCATCCATTTTCTTGTGATATGTCAGCTCGATGGTATCGCTTATGCCCTCGGAAAGCTGGATCTCCACCGGCACTTTCTTCACGATGATCTCGGTGTCGGCGGTCAGTGTGTACGGGCTTTCTGTGATCTCAGTTTCGCCCACATAATAGTGATAGGTGTACGCATTGTCGGGCGATTTTTCCAGGGTGATCTTGGCGCCGGTGTTGTGATATGTTGTCACGGTCGCCGCATCTTCGCCAAAGCTTTCGTCATAGGTCATTTCCAGACGGCAGACCTGCTCGGAATCGGCGTTCAGCGTAGGATACTTCTCGGAGGAAAGATCCTGGTAGAATGCAATGGCGGACTGGTCACCGTTCAGCAGGTAGCAGACTTCGCCGCTGGCGAACTGGTCGGCAGTTTTGAATGTTGTGCCGTCGAAATCATCGGTTTCGCTATCGGAGAGGTAGTAGCAGTTTTCAACTGTGCCATCTTTATCATTAATTTGAACTACACCATTCATACTACCGCCTGTAAGCGTTCCAGAATTGTAGCAATTTTTAATTGTGCCGCCAGAATTATTCCAGGCGGCTACTCCTCCGCCAGTATCCTTATCAGCTGTAATATTTCCAGTGTTATAACAATTTACAATTGAACCAAAATTATTAGCAACTAATCCGCCAACATAATCATACTCAGCAGTGATAGTTCCTGCGTTATAGCAATTTTCAATAGTTCCGTTGCTATATGCACAGATACCGCCAACATAAGCTACGCCCCTAAAGTATGAGTTCTCCAGACCAACGTTCTGAATTTTTCCTTCCTTATTTAAGTTAGAAAATAAGCCGATGTTACCTACTCTAGTATCATTAAAATACAGTCCACGAATCACATGACCCTGTCCATCAAATGTACCCATATAGTGAATACCAATGATTGGTGTCCAGTCTCTCCAGCCCTCTGTCTTTGTGCCGTCACAGCCTGCAACATTGCCCTCGTTTACTGTGATATCCGCAGTGAGGACAGCATCTGCATCAGTAATTTTTCCGTCATTCACCTGCGCCGCAAACCAATACAGTTCACCGGCATTTTCGATCTCGTATGTGCCGTCCTCGTTCTGCGTTGCCGGCTGGTAATGGCTGTCCGGGTAGGTCTTGCAGAAACCGTTTTCGTCCCAGTCGTGATCGACAAAGCTTTCGTCCTTGTCGTTGGTGTAGCCGTCGAGAGCGCCGCTGCAGTCTTTCATCTTTTCATAGACCTGCCCACGGGTGCTGTCGAGAACCGGGTAATCGTCCTTACCGATGGTCTGGTAGAATGCGATTTTTGTCTGGTCGCCGTTCAGCAGGTAGCAGACTTCACCGCTGGCGAATTCGGCTGTGGTTTTGCCCTCGACATTTTCAATCGTTCCAACAGAAGATTCATAACCAATACGATTTCCGGTATATATATCGCTGTTGAAATAACAGTTTCTAATTACTTTAAAATTCAAGGCGCACACTCCGCCAATGTATCCGACAGCATTTTCAATCTTACCGACACTATGGCAGTTTTCGATCGTTTCGTCGTTGTAACCACAAATACCGCCAACGCCGTTTAATGTACCATCCATGCCGCCTTCTAAAGTACCTGTGTTGTAGCAATTTTTTATGATTCCGCCATTAAATCCGCTTATTCCGCCGCAATCCTCTTTTCCATAAATTCTTCCGGAATTATAGCAATTTTCAATCGTTCCATTGTTCCAGGCGCAAATGGCTCCAGAAACGGATGATGATTTCAAATAAGAATCTACAACACCTACATTCAGAATTGTTCCATCATTCATCATTGAAAACAGACCTGCATAACCACTATCATCATAATACAATCCGCTAACCGTATGATTTTGACCGTTAAATTTACCTGCATATCTCGAGATATAATCCCCAATCGGTATCCATTCCCGGAATGTGCCGCTTGTGTTCAATGTGCCGTCCTCGTTCAGAACGTTCTCATTGACTACGATATCCTTTGTGAGGACAGCGTTGGCAGATGTATTCGGATAGGTTCCGTTCTCTTCCGTGTTTACAAACGCTGCAAACCAATACAGCTGACCGGCGTTTTCGATCTGATATACGCCGTTGACCTGTTCCGGCTCGGCGTAATGGCTGTCGTTATACCGGCAGAAACCGTTGTCGTCCCAGCTATGGTCGCCGGACTTCGCATCTTTATTATTGGTATAGGTATCTGCATGGTTGCAGTTTGTGAACTGGTAAACTGTTCCGTGGGTGCTGTCCAGAACCGGGGTCGCATCGGTCGGCTCGCCGTTGTCCAGGTTCTGGCAGAAAGCAACGTCAGTCGATTCACTGCCGTTCAGCAGGTATGCCACTTCACCGCTGGCGAACTGTTCGGCGGTTTTGCCAAATGTGCCATCATTGTTGTTGGTTTCGCTGTCGGCGAGGTAGTAGCAGTTTGTGAGTGTGCCTTTGTCGTTTTGACCGCATACATCGCCGACATAAGATGTGCCTGTCACTTTGCCTGTGTTATAGCAGTTGTTATTTGTGCCGTCATTATAGCCGCATACACCGCCGACCCATTTATTACCTACAACATTTCCTGTGTTATAGCAGTTTTCAACTGTGCCGTTATTCTCGCCAACTACGCCGCCGATGTAATTGCGACCTCTAAAGTAAGAATTTTTTAAGCCGACATTCTGAATTTCACCGCCATCGCGCAATTGACCGAATATGCCAACATAATCTTCTTCTTCGTTGTTAAAATACAGTCCACTGATGGTGTGACCCTGTCCGTCGAATTTGCCGGCATACGTTGCTGTATTAGGCGCAATGGGCGTCCAGACTCTCCAGCCCTCTGCCTTTGTGCCGTCACAGCCTGCAACATCACCCTCGTTTACTGTGATGTCTGCGGTGAGAACGGCGTTTGCGGCTACGTTCGGATATGTTGCATTATCATAATCATATGTGTTTACATATGCCGCAAACCAGTACAGCTGACCGGCGTTGGCAATCTGATACACGCCGTTGACCTCTTCCGGTTTCTGGTAATGGGTCGGGTAGTTTTTGCAGAAACCGTTGTCGTCCCAGTCGTGATCGGATTGGGAAACATCCGAGCCGTTGGTGTAGTTCAGCGCAGAACCATCGCAGTCTGTGTCCGCATACACCACCTTGTGGGTGCTGTCCAGAACCGGGTAGTCGTCCTCGCCGATGGTCTGGTAGAATGCAACGGTTTCATCCGATTTGCCGCCGTTCAGCAGGTAGCAGACTTCGCCGTTTTTGAACTGCTCGGCAGTTTTTGCAGTTGTGCCGTCGATATCATCGGTTTCGCTGTCGGAGAGGTAGTAGCAATTGCCAATGGTAGCACTGTTAGCACTGCAAACACCGCCGTTACTTACGCTGTAGCAATTTTCTATTTCATAAGAACTGGAGCCACAGATACCGCCGACTTTGGCATTGTCATCATAACCAGATACTGTACAAATGCTATAGCAATTTCTAATAGAACCATATGAGTCATTTTTGGCAGTGATACCGCCAGCATTTTCTTTTCCTTTGATATAGGAATTTATAACGCCGACATTGGAAATTCTAATGTGTCCTGCCCTTGCAAATAAACCAGCATCATTATTTTTATCATTGCAATACAGTCCGCTGATGGTGTGTCCCTTTCCATCAAAATCGCCCATTTTTTGATCAAAGTAATAGGAAATCGGTGTCCATTCTCTCCAACCCTTTGTCTTTGTGCCTTCACAGCCTGCAACGTCTCCCTTGTTTACCACAATATCCTTTGTGAGGATAGCGTTTACGCAGTTACCGCCATTCACCTCAGATGCAAACCAATACAGCTGACCGGCGTTGGAAATCTCGTATACGTTTTCAGCGTTTTTCACTGCCGGCTGGTAGTGGGTGTCGTCATTTTTGCAGAAACCGTCCTCGTCCCAGGCGTGAATTTCACTTGTGGAATCTTCATCGTTGGTGTAGCCTGTCCCACTTGTGCAAAGCTTTCCTTCGTAAACCACATCGTGGGCGCTGTCCAGAACCGGGGTCGCATCGGTCGGCTCGCCGTTGTCCAGGTTCTGGCGGAAAATGTTTGCGTCGCCCGGTTTGCTGCCGTTCAGCAGGTAGGTTACTTCGCCGCTGGCGAACTGGTCGGCGGTTTTGCCGGAAATACCGTCGCTTTCTGGCACTTCTGTTTCAGAGAGGTAGTAGCAGTTTTGCGCATCTTTATATGTATCCGAACCGTATACAGCGCCAAATGAACTTTTACCCGTAACCGTTCCTGTGTTGTAGCAATTCCGAAATGTATAGCCGCTGTTTCTATTATCAATGTAGTTATTACCGACTATGCCGCCAACGAAACTTGCACTTGTACCACCTGTAACATTTCCTGTATTGTAGCAATTTTCAAGGGTGAAGTTATTCAAACCGCAGACCCCACCGATTTTGCTATGACTACCTGAAATATTTCCTGTGTTGTAGCAGTTTTTTATTACTCCGGCAATAAAACTAAAGCTAGCAAACTTAAATACGCCGTTATTCCTACCACAGATACCGCCAACTCCTTGCTGACCATTAATATTTCCTGCGTTATAACAATTGTCGATAGTTCCGCCTTCGTTATATCCACAAATTCCAGCAATATACGACCCATTACTGCTATAGAAGTAAGAATTTTCTAGTCCAATATTTTGAATTGTACCCGTTTTCAAATAACCAACTACACCAACAATGTTTGCTTCATAGCTATCGCTGAAAAAGTACAATCCGGAAATTGTATGTCCTTTTCCATCAAATGTACCACTGTACTCAGAAGAATCGTTTCCAATCGGTTCCCAGTCTCTCCAGCTTTCATCCTTCGTGCCGTTACAGCCTGCTACGTTGCCCTCGTTCACCACAATGTCTGTGGTGAGGGCAGCATTCAGATTAGCGTTTCCATCGTTCACCTGCTCTGCGAACCAGTAGAGGTTTCCGGCGTTTGCGATCTGATATGTACCATTTTCTTCTGTTGCCGGCTCATACGGCGAAGCACAGCCCTCGTCAGTACAAAAGCCGTTGACGTAATTATGACCGTCCTCTGCGCTTGCAGATAGCGTTCCAAATACCCCCCCGGGTATACCTGTTACACCCACGGCAGACAGCCCCGTCACCAGAGCCGTCGCCAGGCTCACCACCCGTTTGGTAAGTTTCACTTTTGTTTGCATAAAATTCCTCCTTGTTTCCGAAAATCGAAAATGTATTTTCATTTTCATGTCAACTATATGATGCGTACATTTATTATAGCATTTTTTGACGCAGATTACAAGCATATTTCTTTCGCTTTTATCTCTTTGCTAAAATTTATGCGTTTTTCACGGAAATCACAGCAAATATTTGTGAACTTTTGTGTGGAGAAATGTTGTTTTCCTGTTTTAGTTTGCGGAGTGTGGGTAGTTTGGGGTGACACAAAGGAACGACCCCTCAGTCAAGCCTACGGCTTGCCAGCTCCCCTGTTAGGGGAGCCTATTTGTTAGGGGAGCCTATATTAAGATGGAATGCGCCTATTGATTTTTCTGTGCCGGGTATGCTACAATAGGTGTGAAAAGATACGATGCGCTGTGACAAAAAATGACAGCGCCGGGAACTGAAATGAGGTGTACACAATGGGAAATACGGTATTCGGGCGCAATCTCGCCAAGCGCAGAAAGGCGCTGGGGCTGACACAGGAACAGCTTGCCATGCGGCTGAACGTCTCGCCACAGGCGGTGTCCAAGTGGGAAAACAGCAGCTATCCGGACGGCGAAGAGGGCGAATCGTAAAGAAAACCAAAGCCTGTATTTTCTGCGCCGCAGCGGCGTCTGGAGATACGGGCTGTTTTTTTGGTTGAATTTCTATACCGTTCCTTTATTTTTTTGTGGATATTCTACAGTTCAACGAATCGTTGTGCCAACTCTACGGACAGGGGAAAAACTCAAATTTGAATTGCTTGTTTCCCTTTGGAAAACGTGGTATGCTAAAGACACCGAAAAACGAATCGTGTGAAATGATGACAGAAATCATCACGAAACAACACAGGAGGTATTTGGTATGATCAAAAAAACGATTGCAGGGATGCTTGCAATATCTACATTGATTGCAGCACTTCCCATCACAGCAGCTACCACGGTTTCCGCAGAAGGGAGCTACACCGTTCCGGAACTGTCACTGGAAAACAAGAGCGTTCCGGAAACAGACAGCATGAAGAAATCCCTGGACGATATGTTCGACACCCTGTATGTGGCATTTGTACAGCAGAATATTCCGGCAGTCATCGGCGAATTCGGTGCGACAAACCTGAACAACACGCAGGCAAGAACCGATCAGACCGCTTATTACTATGCCGCTGCAAGAGCAAGAGGCATCAGCTGCTGTCTGTGGGATAACTCCAATGCTGAGGGCGACAACGAGGCATATCGTTTCCTGGACAGAACCAACAAGACTTTCATCTATGACTCTATCACAGCGGCAGCCAAAAAATACGGTGCGCCGAGAACCGATTTCGGAGGCGGCGGTATAGAGGGCGTGGTTGTCAACAGCAACTGCACCCTGTATCCGGACGGCAAGGTGATATTCCCCTGCGAGATCGGCGAAAAGGCTGAAATTTATTTCGACATTGATATGACCAAGTCCCTGTGCGGCGGCGGTGCGCTGTGCTTTAATCTGAACGTAGACGGCAAAGGCTATTGGATCGGTTATCCGTTCCGTGCCGGTGTGGAGTGGGATTCCGCACAGAATAAAAACGTACCGGTTCCCTGCACTGTCGATCTGACTGATACTTCTCAAATGAACGTAAACTGCTGGTCGGAAAACCGAAAAGTTACGGATACCGCAGAACTGGAAATGCTCTCTAAGCTCTGTCAGGCAAGCACATCCGCTGAGATCCAGCTTTGGTGGTCTTTGAATCTGGACTGGGGTGACAGACCGGATTCCTCCGTCACAGCCGGCAAGTCCGAGAGCGAAGTTTCTGATCTGAAGGCAGCTGCTGCCAAGGAATGTATCGCAGTTATTAACGTAAGACCCATGAGCCTGCCTCTGGACAACAACATGGGCAAGGGCAGCTGGAATAACGGCGGCGATGTAACACCGGGAACAACTGTACCCGGAACACAGGACACCAACGAAACCACAACTACAACCACAAATACCGATGTACAGCCGCCTGCCGGCGACACACTGTTCCAGGTCTGGATGGCTGGTTCGATCGGCGTAGATGACTTCTGGGGCAACGGCAACAAGGGTCAGACTGCGGCAAACATTACCGGAAACGGCACGTACACTACAAGCTTCCAGGTTTCCAGCGAGGCGGACACGATCTCCTGCCTGGTTCTGGACTCTGACATTGACATTTTCAAGTACGCTTCCAAGGATTCCGCAGATCCGATCGCAGATTCCGGCATCCAGATGAAGATCGAAAGCGTTATGGTAGACGGAAAGCCGATCTCCTACACCGGTCCTTCTGACGGTGCATATCGTCTGGGCGACAGCGGCACAAGCCTGCGCTACAACATTCTGAACACATGGACACCTACCAACAAGGTTTCGGATATCGCATCGAAGGTCAAGGTTTCCAAGTCTGTATCTGTAAAGTTCACCATCTCCGGTCTGCCGGACAGCGGTGTGACCACTTCTGAATCAAAGCCCGGCACAACCGAAAGCAGCACACAGACTACCGTATCTTCCAGCGAGACTACCACAGTTCCCCAGGAAACTACCACAACTGCTGAAACCAGCAGTGCTACTGCTACGACTGAAAAATCACAGCCTTCTGAAACAAGCACTTCTGCTACTGCAACCACTGCATCTTCTGCAAAGCCCAGTGAGACCACAACCGAATCTACCGTTCTGGCATCTATTTTCGGTGACATCAACCTGGACAGCAAGGTAGATATTACAGACGCTGTTCTGCTGAACAAGAAGGCAGCGGGTCAAGTAGATCTGAATGCACAGGCAACTGCCAATGCCGACTGCAACTCTGACAAGGAAGTAAACGGCGAGGATGCCATTGTCCTGCTGCAATTCCTGGTGCAGATCATCAAGACACTGCCGGCAACAAAATAAACTCCCCTATTTGATATCTTCATTTTAATTCTTCATAAACACAGAAAAGTCATCCTCTGGTACGGGGGATGACTTTTCTGTTTCTCTGCGCAGATGTCCGATTTTATCTTCTGTTTAACTTTGGTTTATGCGCTCTTACAGCAAACCGGATACACTAAGAGTAGAGAAAATATACACACCCGCAAATGGAAAGGAAGTCTGCATATGAAACGCAAAGCCAGCGAAACTGCTGCAAAAACAACGGGACAGATCTTACGGGACAACATCTGTACCCTGTTCAATCTGCTGAATCTGCTAATTGCCATTGCGCTGATCTTTGTTCACGCATGGTCGAACTTATTTTTTGTTCCGGTGGTCGCATTGAACACCATCATCGGTATTGCACAGGAACTGAAAGCCAAGCGGCTGATCGAAAAGCTGACGCTTTTGTCCCAGTCGAACGCCAAGATTGAACGAAACGGCGAACTGCACTCTGTTCCCATTGCAGAAGTGCAGGAACAGGATATTCTGCTCCTGGAAAGCGGCAACCAGATCTGCGCCGATGCCGTTGTCACAGACGGCAGCATCGAGGTCAACGAGTCCCTGCTCACCGGCGAATCGGATGCAGTCTACAAAAAGGCAGGCGATTCCCTGCTGTCCGGCAGTTCTGTTATCAGCGGCACCTGCCGTGCCACTGTCCTCCGTGTGGGCAGTGACAGCTATGCCTCCAAGCTGACCAAGGAGGCAAAAAAGACAAAAGCCATGCACTCTGAACTGGTCAGCTCCATGCAGAAAGTCACCCGTCTGACCAGTTTCTGCATCGTACCGCTGGGCATTCTGCTGTTTGTGGAGGCGCTACTGTTCCGGGACAGTTCCATGTATGATGCCGTGGTAGGCACCTCTGCCGGACTGCTGGGAATGCTGCCGAAAGGACTGTATCTGCTGATCAGCGTCAGCCTGGCAGCCGGCATCATTACCCTTTCCAAGAAAAATGTACTGGTGCAGGATCTCTACTCCCTGGAAAATCTGGCGCACGTGGATGTGCTTTGCCTGGACAAAACCGGTACGCTGACCGAGGGCAAAATGCAGGTGGAAAAAGCCGACCTGTTTCCGGGAACGGACGCAGAAAAATTCCACGAGTGGATGGGAAATTTTCTGACACACACACAGGACAACAACGCCACATTCCAGGCGATGCACGCCTATTTCAAGGGTATGGATACGCTGAGTGTCACCGATCAGATCCCGTTTTCTTCGGATCGGAAATGGAGCGCCATGACCTTTGTCGGCGCAGGAACTTTTGTGATCGGCGCACCGGAAAAGCTTTGTCCAGATCAGATGCCGCCGGAGATCTCCGCATACCAGAAAGAAGGCAAGCGTGTCCTGCTGGCAGGCATCACACAGCAGCCGGTACAGAAAGGGCAGCCCCTGCCGGAGGTACAACTGCTGGCAGTGATCGTGCTGACCGATCCGCTCCGTGCCAATGCGGCGAAAACAATTGCAAATTTCCAGAAAGAGGGCGTTTCCGTCAAGCTGATCTCCGGTGACAATCCGGTCACTGCCTCGGCTGTCGCACAGAAGGCAGGCATCTTGCACGGAGACCGCTGGGTGGATATGCGAACTGTAGAGGAATCTGAGATCGACGCAGCAGCACAGCGATATACCGTTTTCGGCAGAGTAACGCCGCAGCAGAAAAAACAGCTGATACAGGCATTCCACCGACAGAAGCACACAGTCGCTATGACAGGCGACGGCGTAAACGACCTATTGGCACTGAAAGAGGCAGACTGCAGCATTTCCGTGGGACAGGGCAGCGATGCCGCACGGCAGACAGCACAGCTGGTACTGCTGGACTCCGACTTCGCCGTACTGAAAGACGTGTTGCTGGAGGGCAGACGAGTGGTCCACAATGTCACACGATCTGCGGGCGTCTTTTTCATTAAAACGCTGTACTCCGTCCTGCTCTGTGCCATTTGTCTGCTGACCAATACCCCATTCCCCTTTGTTCCCATCCAGATCACGCTGATCGACCTGATTATCGAGGGGTATCCGTCCTTTTTCCTGTCTTTCCTGCCGGATTCCCGTCCGGTGCACACCCGGTTTCTGCCGGAGGCGATCCGGCGAGCCGCACCGAATGCCATTGCCATTGGTGTATGCTTCCTGTTCTATCTGCTATTCCACGCAATGGGCTTATTCGGACTGTCCGGTGAACAGACCCAGGCAAATGCACTGCTGTTCCTGCTGATCGGTACAGTCGGGCTTGCCGGTGTTTTCAAAATGTGCCAGCCTTTCACAAAAATCAAAGCGTTTTTTGCTGTGACCTCTGCGATTGGATTCTATGCCGCCATTGCTGTTTGCCTGTGGCTGCAAAATCACCTGCTCCATCTGGACATCCTGCATCTGGCTGTCCCCACTCCTGTAACTTTGCTGTTCTTTGTTCTCCTTGCTATTGCGGCGATTCTGACGGAGCGTACCCTGGCAAAGACAATTTTCCGGGACAAGGCGGAAATTGACGAATGAAGTGTAATGTGCTATAATGAAGTGTAAGGTAACACGCCTGGAAAGGAGCTGTGCAGATTGACAATCAAAAAGCGGCTGTTTCTTTCGAACCTCTTTATGCTGCTGATCCCGGCGCTGGTCAGCGTTTTGATCCTGGCGCTTTCCATGTTGCTGTTTGTGAATCTTTTCTACAAGCAGGCCATGGATGAAACGGTGCATGGAGAAAATACCGTGTATCTGGAACATCTCCTGGTAAAGCAGGCAGAGGAGTTTCTGCAAACCGATCATAAGGTGCTTACGGATTCTCACCTGTATCAAACCGTAGAAAAGTATGTGCAGACCCAGAGCATTCAGCTACAGATTTACGACGGAGATGCCCTGGTTTGTTCCATGGGCGACCGGCACGAAGATCTGGCGGAAATGCCGCTGTATATGCTTTCCAACGGCAATGTGTATGTCGAACCGATCACCATAGATGACCATAACTACACCATCTACATTGCTTTCTTTGCGCCGGTACAGGAAAGCACCTGGAACGAAATGATCGTAAAATATCTGATCGCCGTTTTGATTATTTTAATTGTAATCGCAGTCCTGGTCACAAACCGGTTTCTGACAAAGTTTGTGTTCCGGAAAATCGAAAAGCCTCTGGATATTCTGATCTCCGGCGTACATGAGATACAGGACGGCAATCTGGCATACCGCATCCGCTATTCCAACAAAGATGAGTTTCTTCCGGTCTGTCAGGACTTCAACCAGATGGCAGAACGCTTGCAGCAGTCCATTGCGCAGACGGAACGGGAAGAACGAAACCGCAAGGAACTGATCGCCGGCATCTCTCACGACCTGCGGACACCGCTGACCTCTATCAAAGCCTACATTGAGGGACTGATCGAGGGCGTTGCACAGACGCCGGAGCGTCAGCAGAAATATATGCAGACCATCCGGGAAAAGGCAAACGACATCGACCGCATGGTAGACAAGCTGTTCCTCTTCTCCAAGCTGGATCTGGGAGATAACCCGTTCTATCCGGAGCCGATTCCTGTTGCAGAGGCGCTGCACAGTCTGGTTGCCGCCAATGCGGAAGAATACGCCAGACAGGGCATGACAGTTGTGCTGGACGACATTCCCACTGACTGTGTTGTCTGCGCCGATCCGGTACAGTTTCGCAATGCGATCCTCAATCTGCTGGAAAACAGCTTGAAGTACAAGGATGATCCGGAAGTCCAGGTGCGCATCGGCTGTACGGAGACGTCATCGGATGCTACGATATCCGTAACAGACAACGGTCCAGGTGTGCCGGAAGAGGCGCTGTCCAAGCTGTTTGATGTGTTCTATCGCAGTGACCCGTCCCGGAGCAATCCGCAGAAAGGCAGCGGACTGGGACTCGCTATTACGGCAAAAATTCTGGAACGGTTCGGCGGTTCTGTTCGGGCGGAAAATGTACAGCCTAAGGGACTGCGGATTCAGCTGACCATTCCAAAGGAGGAGGCGAAACCATGAGCCATATCTGTATTATTGAAGACGATGCTGCCATTGCAGAAATCGAACGGGACTATCTGGAGATCAACGGCTTTACCGTATCCATTGCCACAGACGGCGTCTCCGGACTGAATTTGACGCAAAAGGAATCGTTCGATCTGATTTTGCTGGATCTGATGCTGCCGCAGCTGGACGGGTTCACACTGTGCCGGAAGCTGCGGGAACGTCTGGACATCCCAATCCTTATGGTGACGGCGAAAAAAGAGGATATCGACAAAATCCGGGGATTGGGTCTGGGCGCAGATGATTATATTGTCAAGCCCTTCTCCCCCAGTGAACTTGTGGCAAGAGTGCAGGCACACATCGCCACCTATAAACGGCTGAAAGCACCGCAGGAGATACAGCAGGATATCACGGTGGGTGCAATCCGGATCTGTCCCAAGTCCCACCGAGTATTCGTCCAGGAACAGGAGATCAATCTGAAAAACAAAGAGTATGAACTGCTGCTGTTCCTGGTGACCAATGCGGACACGGTATTCGACCGGGAGACCTTATACGAGCGCATCTGGGGCATGGATGCGCTTGGCGACAACGCCACGGTTGCCGTACATATCAACCGCCTGCGGGAAAAGCTGGAGGAAGATCCATCCCATCCGAAATATATTGAAACGGTATGGGGTGCAGGCTATCGCTTTCATGCCTGATTAGGAGATGAATTCTACATGTGGTTGCTTTTTGCCTGCGGTTCTGCCCTGTTTGCCGGCGTGACCGCAGTTCTGGCAAAAATCGGGATGCAGCACATCAATTCCACCATTGCTACAGCGCTGCGGACAATCATTGTACTGCTGTTTTCCTGGCTGATGGTACTGCTGACCGGGGCATTCTCCGGAATCGGTTCCATATCGGGAAAGACGCTGGTGTTCCTGCTGCTTTCCGGCTGTGCCACGGGCGCAAGCTGGCTGTGCTACTTCAAGGCGCTGCAACTGGGCGATGTGAGCCAGGTCGCTCCCATCGACAAATCCAGCACCATTCTCACAATGCTGCTGGCGTTCCTCTTGCTGGGAGAGTCGCTGACATGGCTGAAACTCTGCTGTATGCTGCTCATCGGCGCAGGAACATTCCTCATGCTGCCCAAACACAGCGGCGATTCCAAAACCGTTTCTTCTAAAAAAGGATGGCTGTTCTATGCCGTCCTTTCTGCTGTGTTTGCCAGTCTGACTTCGATTCTGGGAAAAGTGGGAATCCAGGACATTGACTCCAACCTTGGCACGGCGATACGGACGTGCGTTGTCCTGGTGATGGCATGGGTCATGGTGTTTGTCACCGGGCAACAGCACAGTATGCACGGCTTGAACCGGAAAGATCTGCTTTTCCTGGGGCTGTCCGGTCTGACCACCGGGTTGTCCTGGCTGTGTTATTACCGGGCATTGCAGGACGGTCCGGCGAGCGTTGTTGTCCCCATTGACAAGCTGAGCATTCTGGTAACGGTCGCTTTCTCTGGTCTGGTACTGAAAGAGCGGCTGGATCGGCGTTCCGGCACTGGATTGGTTTTGCTGACGGCAGGCACCCTTTTGCTGGTACTATGACGCAAGCTTACATCACGCACAAAAGGGCATCGGTTTCAAGCAAACCGATGCCCTTTTTTCTTATGGTTACAAATCACTTTTTCTCATCCAGCAGCATAACGCCCTCTGCCGGGTTGAGGTCGATCGCACCTACGATTCGGTGCGGCACATATGGTTCTTCCAGGTATGCCACGTCCTCTTCTGTCAACCGGACTGCAAGTGCGCCGGCAGCATCGTCCAGGTAAGCGGACTTCGTTGCACCGACGATGGGCGATGCAACGCCTTTCGCCCAGTGCCATGCCAGTGCAATCTGCTGCATCTTTACGCCATAGCGTTCTGCCAGTTCTGCAACACGGGCTACAATTTTCATGTCCTGCTCTTCTGTGCGGTCATATTTGCCCATGGCAACTCGGTCGGTCTTGCTGCGGCAGGTATCCCCGTTCCAGGTGGGACGTGCCAGATGTCCTGCGGCAAGCGGACTATACGGCATAAGTGATACGCCCATCTGTTTACAAATGGGGATCAGTTCCCGTTCGTCCTCCCGGTACAGCAAATTATAGTGGTTTTCCATCGCCTGAAACTGCGCCCAGCCATGTTCCTTTGCCGCCAGCTGCATATTATAGAACTGGTAGCCATACATGGCAGACGCACCCAGCGCCCGGACTTTTCCTGCCTGCACCAGATCATTCAGCGCTTCCATAGTCTCCTCAACAGGTGTTTCATAGTCAAAGCGATGGATGATGTAGAGATCCAGGTAATCTGTTCCCAGACGCTGTAGCGTGCCGTCAATCTCTCGGTGGATCGCCGCTCTGGACAATCTGCCGGGATTAAAGTAGACCTTAGAGGCAATGACGACCTTTTACGCTGCGTGTTCTTTTGCAGGGCACGTCCCAGATATTCCTCACTGGTGCCGGCAGAATAGCCATTCGCCGTGTCAAAAAAGTTGATGCCCAGATCCAGGGCGTGTCTGACAACGGACTCTGTGGCAGTTTCATCCAGCGTCCAGTCGTGCATTGTGCCGGCTTTTCCAAAACTTATGCAGCCAACGCATATCTTTGAAACTGTAATGTCTGTATTTCCCAATTTGGTGTATTCCATTGTTATCGCACTCCTCTGCTCAATATACAGATATTTCTACGACTATTATACCACTTTTCTTTTCAAATGTAAAACACTTATTCGGCATACGCAGAAATGCCTGTAGAGCATTGCTGTCGTTACGATTTTGCTTTCCATGATGCGATGGCATTTCTCATGCGGCGTTCAATGTCAATTCTGGTTTCTTTGCACTCCTTTGAAAATTTCTTGGCGTTCTTAAAGGCGATATTGACGAAGAGTCCCGAACCGATGGGCAGCATGGTTTTCAGCATTCCCTCCGGGAAAACAAAGTGCGTGCCGTGTTCATAAACGGCTGCCTCCACATCACAGGTATGCTGTTTTTCGGCAAGGCGCTTTTCCATCCGGCGGATATATTTTGCCGTATCCCACAGCACGTCATCTTCTGCCCCGATCATCAGCAGTTTGCCGCAAATGTTCTCCACCTTGATAAATTCCGCTTCGGTAATGGGATGCGCTGCCTCGGATTCGTCGAACAGCTTACGGGATGCGATCATGCTTTTGGTTTCCTTGGACTCCGCATCTATCTTATGCCAATACTGCGGATGTCCACAGCAAAACGGCATATACGGCAGCGGCTTTCCGCCATAAGAAAAGAGGGATTCCCCTTCGATCGGCCATTCCTTACAGCCGTCACGATTGCCCTGCATAAAGCCCTGCCATATGAAATCGCTTGGAGTCATGGCGATGGTCAGTGTAATGTCATGGAACATAGATGCCGCCGTCAGTGCAAGCGTTCCGGTAGTAGATGCTCCGGCAATGCCGATCTTTTTGTTGCCGTGTGCTTTCATCCATTTTACCGCTGTCTCAACACGCTCCAACGGATAGTTGTGATGTCCGTAGTCTTTTTTCCCAGGTGACATAGTCATTACGTTCACACCCAGCCGCAAGATCCATTTCACCGCCGAGCGTGCCATATAGTCTTCCGGATCATCTCCCAGCATGGCGATGACTGCACAATCTGAACCGGATTCACAAGTCCAGTATGCGCCGTAAAAGCCGTCTTTTTCAATGTCAAAATGTACGTGTTTCATATGTTTCCTCCTATTTTCAGTGAATAATACTTTTCACCAGCTGTACCCACTTTTCGGGACAGCAAGCCAGAAGTTCTTCGTGCTGCAAATCCTGCTCATGAATCACGGGACAGGCAAAGTGCTGCTGGTAACGGGAACGATATTTTTCGCCCATTTTCAGCGCATAGAAAATATGTATCTCCGTGCCGGGAACGGCGATCTTATCCGGCAGCGGCGTAATCATATCCGAATAAAACTGATTTTTGCAGCTCTGCATAGTGACATAAGGACGAGCGCCGCCCAACATTTTCAGAAAAGCTCTCGTGTATTCCGGCATCTGCTGTTCCCGCTTTTCCATTCGCTTTTGCAGGAATCGCCCTTTCATTTTTCCGTCCCGTATCATCGGATAGATCAACGGCATTGCCAGATTGACCAACAATTTTGCAGCAAACGCAGATGCCTGATCCAGGTCAGAACTTCCCAGAATGCCATAGTCCATTTGAATGTTTTGCCGTGCGGCAAGCAGTCCTACGAACGAGCCGCCCAGCGAGCAGCCGTATGCTGCCCGGATATGTCCGCCGCAGTTTTCCTGGATATATGTCTCTATTTTTTCTGTTTCCTCCAGCATAGTCGGAAACTCGCTCTGTTCTGTTTCATCAAAGCCATCGTAGCTGACGCAGAGAACGTGATAATTTGCCGCCAGCAGAGGAATAACGTGTCCGAAATTGCCCTTCCAGTGGCAGCAGGTTCCCGGCAGCAGTAAAATTGCTGGAGCATCTTCGCTGCCAAAGGGATAAACTTTCATCTCTTTCCCCCGTTTCTATATAGTTAGGAATCGCTAACTATCATTGTTATGAAAAGCCGCCATACGGCAGCCTTTCAGATATGGAAAATCACCTACTTTATTATAGCACAACGCTGTCCTTTTTTCAATAGGCAACTTTGCAGTTTGTGTAAGGAGAATTGGTTGAACATATTTGGTGCAGAACGTTCGCCGTATTTTTTGAGTGCATCTACTTATTTCACCATCTGCCGCAGCAGCACCAGATCAAAGCCATTCACAACACCATCTCCATTCAGATCGGCAACAGAGAAAATGGCAGGATCGAGAATCTCTGAACCATCTCCCAATAAGTAACTGCTTAACTTCCGTACATCGGTTTGCGTGGTATGACCATCATCGTTCAGGTCTCCCGGTACTCGTTTTCCAACACGAAGTATTCTTTTTCTGCCATTAGATGACAATTCTCCTTCCAAATTATAAGTTCTAAGCGTTACCTTATAGTACCCTTCCGGTAGCATTCCAGACCACGCCAGTTCTTCTCCTGTTTCTTTTTCCACGATAATGCTATCTTCATCGCTGGAAGGGACACCACTTTGTTTGGTTCTTTGAATTGTCAGCTGATATCGTATTACACAACTTGCAGAATCCCAGCGGATTTCAGTTGGAGTATTCTCATCACCTGCGGAAATTACCCACAGGTAAGGAACATTATGGTGGATACAGCGAACATCCCATGTCAATTCTTCAGTTGTTTCATAACTGTCATGATAAGCAGTAACACGAGCCAGGTAGTTTCCTCTCTCCAGTTTTAGCGTATACGAATGCACATTTCCAAGATCTTTTTCTGCCAAAGTCTCTCCGGTATCCGCATTTTGAATAAAAATGCGATACCCCAGCGCACCAAGAGAATTGGTCCAACTGATTGTTATAGGACGATAGTCACTTATGCTACTAGCAGAAATAGTAAAATCATAGGGATTGTTATGCTCTTCTACTGTAAAATCTTGTTTTTCTGTGGAAACGATATTGTCTCCGTTTTGGGCAGACAACTGTGCTGTATAATCTCCTGCCGGGAGAACTTTTTGGAAAGCAAGGCTCTGCATTTCCTGATCTACGACTGGCTGGTCTGTATCACGCTTCCAGATCACCAAACGATAATTATAGGCATCGGCAGATTCTGTCCATTGGAAGTTTGTACTGACATAAGTCGAACCTGGCTCAATTGTCATTTCCGGCAATTCGGGTACAAACAGGTTGGGCAGGTCTGCATACAACGGGCATCCATAACCAATTACCACAGAACTATCCAGCTGGCGCTCACAAGCCATTACTTGATTTGAAACATTGCCCTCGATGGTCTGGAAACTTGTTTCACCTACGGCTGTTACAAGTCCCACGTGCGTCAATGCGTTTTCATCGCTTGTCTCACTGTAGAAAGCAATATCGCCCGGACGTGGCGTATATGTTCCGCCTTGAGCAACGCTCTTGCGGTAACGCTTTTGATTTACGAAAAAGGCATACTCGCCTCCCACTGTGGATTCCTTTGCAATGATTTCCGTGGAAATGCCTGCCTGGTCAGCACACCATGACAGAAACGTCTGACACCATGCGTAGGAATAAGTGCCTTCTTTTCCTTCGAACCATTGGTTGTATTTTGCACCCGTTTCCGGGGCAGTGTATCCCAACTGCGATCTTGCCGCTGCAATCATATCTGCTGATTCTGCACCCGTTCTGACAAAGGTTTCGTCTACTGCACCAACCGGCAATGTCAGCTGTAACAACATGACAACTGACAGAATCGCCGCAAATACTCGGATAAAACGTGATTTTTTCATAACTTCCTCCTAATCCTGTGTAAGTTGCTGTCTTGAATCAACGAAAAGGGTTGTATATTCTGTATTTAGTATACAGCTTTTTCTTTGAAATGTCAATAATTTATAGTAAAACTGTTTTAATTAAATAAAAAGCCTCGTACTATCAAGGTTTGAGAATACAAAAAACGGCTTAAATGCGTCAAATTTCGCATCTAAGCCGTTTTACATATGGTCGAGGTGACAGGACTCGAAGATGTGGGATTTCAAGCAAAATCCACGCAAAATTGGGAGATTTTCAAATTTAGTTGGCACTTTTGATTGGCATATTAGATGGCCAAAGTCTTGCTGAATCACTCATGCTTTATTCCCTCCTGTTATCTATTTCATTGTTTCAACTCTAAATTTCACTTTTTCTTTTCTCAACGATATCAGATAAGTTACAAAGGGTTATATTGTCAGCATTGGTTGCCTCTTCTAAAATCTTATCATCAAAACCAGATTCAGAAAAAAGATAATAATAAAATTCAGATTTTTCCTTTTGAGGTGACAGTTTTGCAATAGTATCCAGATATTCAGAATATCGGAATGGCTTATTTTTAAACTTACACTCCCCGACCAGATACTGCGTTGCGTGCTTGGAAACAGCGAGAATATCAATTTCGGTTTCCTGCACTTCTCTTTTATCATCTTTTCGTCTGACTGTCGTTTTTCCCCACCAACGCCCCATTTGAGAATATCGAAACGGCAGAGCATTGGCTTTTTGCATTTCACGAACATATTCCCCACAGATGTCCTCGAAAACAGATGCTGCAAACTCGTGAAGTTGCGGAGCAATGGCATACTCATAAACACCATCTACATCGCCGCCTTCCAGTTCTGAGTAATTTGTAAAAAAAAACGCATACCAGAACCGAAAGAAATTATCTGTCAGATGATAAAGTCCACGATTGGTGTTTGCTTTCTCTTTTATCCCATCAGAAACAGAAAACTCCCGTTCGACAATTTCCAGTTCAATCAGATTTTTCAAATATACGCTTGTTTTCGAAGTATCATCCACCAACGATTTCATGCTGATTTCATTGAGTTTGGTATTGCCAAGAGCAACAGCTTCAATGATGGAATTGTATAATGGTGTTTCTCTCAATTCCTGTCGCAAAAGAAATTCCACTTCGCTATACAGTGTACAGCCCTTGGTGAGAATATTTTTCTTGATATTCTCTGCAAGTGTCAGATCGCTGTCAAATTGTTTCAGATAATGCGGAATACCACCAAGAATCGCATAAGCAAGTACTTTATCCCGATCAGAATAATTCGGAAAGAATTGAATGGCTTCGTAGAATCCCATTTCTTTCATCTTATAAATTCCGGTCGCTCTTCCATAAAGCGGATTCTTTTCTGCAAAAATTTCTTTTTCAATAAAACGCATTGCACTTCCGCATAGAATCAGCATAACGTTCTCGTCTTTTAGGATTTCATCCCATAAATTCTGCAAAATGGACGGTATGCTTGGATTGCCCTTACACATATAAGGAAATTCATCGATTACCACCAGCTTTTTTGCATCACCATACGGCAATTCCGTGATGGCACGAAATGCTTTCTCCCAGTCTGAAAATTCTGTTATATAAGAACGAGCCGGAATATTTTCTCTCAGCAGTTTTTCTGAAAAGTTTTTCAGCTGCATTTTATCTGTGCATTCTCTGCAGGAAAAAAAGATATGCGGTTTTCCTTTGCAAAACTGGCGAAGGGTCTCTGTTTTTCCAACACGTCTGCGACCATACAGAACAATCAACTGTCCGTCTTTTTGACGATATTTATTCTCTAAAAATTGCAATTCTGCTTTTCTGCCAATAAACATTGTACTTGCCCCTTTTCTCTAATTGTGATTTAGTAAATCGTGATTTGATATTATTATACCACGGATTTTTGGAAAATGCAAGTGGTGCAGAAAAGTCTAAAATCATCTGAATGATTGTTCCATGTTTGCTTTACTGTAATTGAATTAAAGTATCATTTGTTGGTAGGGTGCATTTAGTATAATATAATAATGATACGCACCCTACAGATGAGAATTTAATATGAGTGATTTTTCTCAGTAAATGTTTCTATATGCCGCCTCTTCCAATGGAACTTGATGTTAAGAATACAAATTTCAGAAAGTGCTTGACTTCATAACAAAAAAGAAAAGACTGTCCATGCTGACATACCATGTGCCTCCTAAAGTTTCTCAAACCGTTTTCGGATGGTGTTTAGTACAAATGCAATCCCTTACATCTCGTTGTAGTGATATTTTTTCAGTCTCCCGCCGACAATTATGCAAATCAAACTCCCAGTCACGCCAAGTATAAACAGCATTAAAGCGGCACCTGAGCCTTTTCCTATGCCGAAAAGTGCTCTTAAAATCGGCAGATCACCATGTCTGACCATAAATGGCTCGCATACGTCATCCACCATAAAACCGCCCAAAAACAGTCCAATCGGGATTGTAAAAAATTGCAGTGTATTTCGGCAGGCATAGACACGTCCTTGTAATTCTACAGGAATCGAACCTCTGAGAATCACTTCCAGATTCGTACTCATAACCGGTACAAAAAGCCATCCAATTGCCTGCCCGATACACCATAACACCGGTTCTCTGGAAAATGCCAGGATAAAGTTCTCCGTCCCCATAGCAAACAACATTGTCAGATAGACAATTTTTACCCGATCCTTCGGTTTAGGCAGGGCAGAAACAATTAGACTGCCAACAATCATAGCTGCACCGGAGCAGGAAGTGACGATGCCAAGAACGGCCTGGCTGCCCTTTGGATTTGGGAGAACAAATCCCGGCAGTACGGCGTCAAAAGCAGAAGATACAAAATTGATGCCCGACAAAAACAACAGCAGCGTCAAAATCATAGGATTGCGTTTCAAGAATCCCAGACCTTCTTTTGCAAGACGAAAGACGTTTTCGCTTCTCTCGCTCCTGCTCTTTGGAAGTGAAACAAAAAACAGCAGCGCCGTAAATGCAATTATAAAGCTTCCGACATCTGCTGCCACGACGCCATTCAGTCCTGCAAAAGCGTACAAGGCGGTAGCAATCAAGGGATTTAATATGGAGATCAATGACCGGGATAGAGAACGAAGTGCACTTGTTTTTTGATAATACTGTTCGGGAATAATCAGTGTCATAGCAACTTCTGAAGCTGGCTGCTGTACCGTGTTCATTAGCCCGGAAATGATGTTCAGGGCATATAAGTGCCATACCATCAGATGATTTGTGCGAAACAAGGCAAACACAGCTATGGTGCAAAGTACAGCAAGCAGGTCACAGACAAGCATGATCTTCTTTTTGTCCAATCGGTCTGTCAGCACTCCTGCAAAGATGCTCATCAATACATAGGGTGCATAAGAGCATATGGTAAGTGCAGCTGTGCTTAAAGAAGAACCCGTAGTCTCGTATAACCATAAGGTAAGTGCAAATGCTGTGATACTGCTACCCAGCTGAGAGACGCTTTGCGTACGCCAGAGAATCAGAAAATTTTTCAGTGGATGTGATTTGTTTTTCATTTATCTTTGCTCCTTTTTCTATAAAATGATTGAGCATAACAGAAAGAAGCAAAGTCTGAGGATATCAGCCAAAGGCAATTCCTCCATGCAGTCTCCTCAGACTCTGCATGGAGCAGTTACAATACAAAGTATCATTCTATTTTCCTTTCGTAGGTATGAAAGTATACATATTGCAAAGGATCTGATTTTATTATACAGCGCTTTGGTAACCTTGTCAATGAAACTAAGGGCGTGTTTTTTGCAGGATACTGCATCTATTCATGCTACTTGATTGCTTTACACCCTATTTTGTGATCTGACAATTCTACATCGCAGAAATTCTTTACCAGTGTAGTCTATCGAAAATCCCTATTCTATATGAAAAAGGTATATTCAAGTATTTCGGGGAAGATATATGTTATCTGGCGTTTCGGGAGAGTAAGGAAATCGGCGTGGATGATATTGAGAAAATCGAGATATCATTGAAACTCTGCGAAATCAAGTTGATTTTTAACTAGTTTTATGGTATAATGGTTACAACAAATATTTGAAAAAAACTGAGGTGATGACTATGGAAAGAAAACCATTGCCAATTGGCATAGAGGATTTCAAACGATTGATCGATGACAAATATTACTTTGTTGACAAAACCTTGATGATAAAAGAACTGATCGAAAGTCAGACAATAGTCGGACTTTTTACCAGACCAAGAAGATTCGGAAAAACTTTGAATATGAGCATGATTCAGCGTTTTTTTGAAAAAACAGATGAAAGCAATGCTTATCTTTTTGATGGTCTAAAAATTTCAAAATATCCTGAATGCATGAAATATCAGGGACAGTACCCTGTTATCAGTATTTCTCTGAAGAGCATGAAGCAAGCGACATTTGAAGAAGCTTTTGCTGTTTTCAAAGACCTTATACGTGCAGAGATACTAAGACATAAAAGCACATTATTTAATAGTGCAGTTATTGAAGAAACAGATTTAGATAAACTGACAAGATTTATTGAATTGAAAGCAGATAAAAGTGATTATAATACTTCAATCGGTTTTCTCTCAACGCTGCTTGCATCTGCATATGGCAAAAAAGTCATCATTTTAATAGATGAATATGACGTTCCGCTTGAAAACGCATTTCATCAGGGATTTTATAATGATATGGTAAATCTGATTCGTTCCGTATTTGAATCAGCACTTAAAACCAATCCTTCTCTTGACCGTGCGTTTTTGACAGGATGCCTGAGAGTTTCGAAGGAAAGCATTTTCACAGGATTGAACAACCTTCAGATTTTTTCTATTATGAGTACAAAATTTGATGACAGTTTCGGATTTACACAAAAAGAAATTGACAGTTTGCTTGAATGTTATGGATTGGAAAATAAATCTTCAGACATAAGGCATTGGTATGATGGTTATAAATTTAATGATGTTGAGATATATAATCCATGGAGTGTATTGAATTATCTGTCGGAAGCAACCGATAAAAATTCCATTCCATGCAAACCATACTGGTCCAATACAAGTTCAAACGAAATTGTAAAACGTCTGATTGAGGAATCTAACGACCGAACGAAAAATACAATAGAAGAACTGATAAACGGAACACCTGTCAAAGCACAGATTTTTGAAGATGTCACATATGGAACAATAGACATCAACAGCGAGTATATCTGGAGTTTTCTGCTTTTTACAGGTTACTTGAAAGTAATTTCTTACGAAACAATAGGTGATGAAACTTATTATGAAATGGTAATTCCAAACACTGAAATCAAAAGCATTTACAAAAATACAATTCGAGCTTGGTTCGAGAAAAAAATCAATGCAGACAGCAGAAAGGATATTCTCGAAGCTATCCTGAATGCAGATGCAGAAAAATTAGAAGATCTTCTCTGTACATGGATGACAGATACGATCAGTTGTTTTGATGAAAAAGAAAATTTCTATCATGGTTTTGTCGCAGGACTTGTTTCAGGATTTAATGGATATGTAGTCGTTTCAAACAGAGAGTCGGGAAACGGGCGTTTTGATTTGGTAGTGAAGCAACGTTCCAAATGGCACTATGCTGCCATACTGGAATTCAAAATCGTTGATAAATTTAACCAAATGCTTAAAGCCTGTGATGAGGCATTACAGCAGATCGAAGATAAGGATTACGAAGCCTCTTTAAGAGATGAACAATACGAAAATATTGCCAAACTTGGCATATGTTTCTGTCAGAAAAGATGCAGAGTAAAATCCGGCGGTATTGATCGGTTTGAATACTAACCACATGGCAAAAGCTCTTGAGGAATCCAGATACAGCATTCTTACAGACAAATTTTCGATTGTTTTCTTTGAACTGAAAAAGCTTAAAAATACCAGAAAGAACAAACCCGTAGAGGTTTGGCTCGATTTGATCAATGCAGAAACGGAGGGTGATCTTGAAATGATTGAATCTGCAACAAATGTAAAGGATATCCATGACATCATCTTCACTATCAGAAAAATGAGTGCTGATGAAAAAACAAGATACGAAACTGAAATGCGTGAAAAAGCAATCATGGATGAACGTCCTGCTCTTACGAATTCTGAAAGAAGGGGCTTTAAAAAAGGCATTGAAGAGGGGAAAATACGAGGTAAAGCTAAAATAGTTGACAACTTAGTTTCAAACATGGGCTTTGATTTAGAATCCGCCTTGAAAGCCGCCAACATCACAGAAGAACAGTACAACGAATATAAACACAAATGACAAAAAGCCATTGAGGAAATTGATCCTCAATGGCTTAATTTTTTCCATATAATAAATCCTATACAAGCACCCAGCGTATTGTGAAACACATCATCAAACTCACAAAGACCTCTGCCTGTGAAATACTGTGTTATCTCTATTGCTGCTGAAAACATTATTGCTATAAGAAATATAATCCTCAGTTTCCGAAACTTTTGGTGCAGGCATGGCAACAAGAATCCCATCGGCATCAGCATAAGAATATTGCACCCGATCTGCTGTGTCCAGTAAAGCTTTCGGTTAGTTATGAGAAGTTCCCGCAGTTCCCAGAAAGGCGTGAGCATTGCTCTGCGTTCACCCCACTGTCTGTCAATCAGCGTCAGCCACAGAACAACAAAGAGATACACCAGAAACACTGCAACGAGCAGTCCTTTTCGCTTACTCAACGGTCACACTCTTGGCAAGATTTCTCGGCTTATCCACATCAAATTCCTTGCCCACGGAAACATAGTAAGACAGCAATTGCAGCGGAATCACAGCAAGACTGCCTGCAAAAAGGTTATCGATTTTGGGGATATACACTGTAAAGTCTGCGACATCCTCCATGTTATAATTGCCGTATGTCGTGAGTCCGAACAGCTTTGCACCACGGCTCTTGACTTCTACCATATTACTGATAGTTTTTTCATAGAGTGCAGATTGTGTTACTACGCTGAATACCACTGTACCGTCCTCGATCAGGCTGATCGGTCCGTGTTTCAGTTCGCCTGCTGCATATGCCTCCGAGTGAACATAGCTGATCTCTTTCAGTTTCAGACTGCCTTCCATACCGATTGCGTAGTCGATGCCACGTCCAATAAAGAATGCGTCCTTGATATTCACTACCTTGGAAGCAAACCATTGCAAACGCTCTTTATCCTCCAGAATCTTTTCGATCTTTTCAGGGATCGTATTGATCTCAGCGATAAGCTCTGCAAACCTCTCGTCCGTGATCTCTCCTCTTGCCTTGGCAAACTGGAATTCGCATTGGAGAACTGTGTGCTTTGCAGTGGAAAGATATTGATTTGGAAAAACGGATTTTGACCGTCAAAAAAACCATTCAGCGGATTCAGTGTGTAAATGGATTTGCAAAAACAAAGTTGATTCTGACAGAACCCAAAACTGAAAGCTCTAAGAGAACCATTCCGATTCCAGAATATATGGCTGAGATTCTGCAAAAGCATATCAAAAGCGGCTCTGCCTTTCTGGTGTCTGGAAAAGAAAAACCTATGGAACCACGCACATTGCAGTATCGCTTTGCGAGAATCCTCAAAAACGGAAAATTGCCGTCAGTTCACTTCCACGCCCTGCGTCATATGTTTTCTACCAATTGCATTCAGCTTGAATTCGATGTGAAAACCCTTTCGGAGCTGCTGGGACACGCTTCTATAGAGACAACTATCCCCGTTCCAAATAGTAACACTATCCCAGTAGCAGTACATACCGACATCAATTACATAATAACATCATAAGGACGATGACATACAAAGTAGGCATCGTCCTTATTTTTTATGAGATTTGAGTATTTGTATAGAACTTACATCGTATCTTGACCCTATACAAGATCTTATGTCAGAGACAGTTTATCTTTTATTATTTGTAAGCTCTTAAAT